>Ga0326721_10000028_pt1 | contig 137504 bp, 142 predicted proteins | sample SGPome_FD_203951 | JGI IMG/M metagenome (GOLD analysis project Ga0326721, IMG submission 203951) | Soil microbial communities from Southern Great Plains, Lamont, Oklahoma, United States - SGP_1_2016 | ecosystem: Engineered > Artificial ecosystem > Soil microcosm > Unclassified | place: USA... | reverse complement strand
GACGAGGCGCTCGCCGCTCTCGGTGAACGCGACGACCGACGGGGTGGTGCGCCCGCCCTCCGCGTTCTCCAGAACGGTGGGCTCGCCGCCCTCCATCACCGCGACACATGAGTTGGTCGTGCCGAGGTCGATTCCGATCGTCTTTGCCACTTCCGCATACCTCCAGGGTGGTTTCGTTGATGAAGCTCTAAAAATCTAAGTGGCAGTATGGCAGATCCCGATTAGGAGTCAAAGCCTTTTCCTCAAAAGTCTTTCGGGGTATCCCTATAGTGGCGCCTCAGGGGGGAGGCGCCTCTGCCAATCCGATCCCGGGGAACGGGATCGCGGAAGAGGAGGAAGACTTTGAGCTCTGTACCGATCCGCAGGCTGCTGGTGCCTTTGGCGGCCGCAGCGATGATCTTGGCCCTGTTATTGCCTGGTCTGGCCGCCGCGAAGAAGGACGACAACCACGGCAAAGGCCACGTCGCCAACGTGATGACCCGCAACCTCTACCTGGGGGCCGATTTGACGCCGGCGATCCTGGCGCCGACGCTGCCGCAGTTCGTCAAAGCCAACGGCCAGATCCTGCGCGAAGTGACCGCCAACAACTTCCCGGTCCGGGCCAAAGGCCTCGCGAAAGAGATCCTCAGGGCCAAGCCGGACCTGGTCGGTCTGCAGGAGGTCGCCCTCTGGCGGACCGCGCCGCCGAGCCTGACCCCGGTCGTGACCGGGATCCCGACGGCAACCACCGTTCGCTACGACTACCTGGCCGAACTGCTGGCCGAGCTAAACCGCGGGCCTGACCGCTACGAAGTGGTCGTCGTCCAGAACGAGTTCGACCTCGAGGCTCCGGGTGACGAGAACGGCGTCGCCGGCGACGGGCCCAACCCGGCGATCGCCGACGCCGAGATCAACGGCCGGCTGACCATGCGCGACGTGATCCTCGCCCGGACCAGCGGCGGCGTCCACACCAAAAACCCGCAGTCGGCCAACTTCGCCACCAACCTGGTGGTGCCGGTGGCCGGGGTGCCGATCACGGTCAAACGCGGTTGGACCGCGACCGACGCCAAGGTGCGCGGCAGCGGCTGGTTCCGCTTCGTCAACACCCACCTGGAGGCGTTCCAGCCGCTGATCCGCCAGGCTCAGGCAGCTGAGCTGGTGGCCCCGACCGGACCCGCGACCAGCGATCTGCCGGTCATCCTCGTCGGCGATCTCAACTCCGACGACGACACGGTCGAAGGCGCGGACCGGCTCGCCTACGAAACGCTGATGGCGGCCGGGATGGTCAACCGCAGCACCGACGATCCGCTCAGCTGCTGCCTCAACTCGAGCCTGCTCGCAGTTGGAGCCGGCGGCAGCGAAGCGGACTTCGACCACCAGGTCGACCACATCCTCACCCGCGATCCCGAGACGGTGACACTGGTTGATTCAGAGGTGAGCGGGATCCAGCCGGTCAACGGGTTCTGGAACTCCGACCACGCCGGAGTCTTCAGCGCCCTGCGGATCCACCGATAGCCCTGCGAGCTGGAGGGGGCGGCGCAAGCCGTCCCCTCTGGTTCAGCCTTCGCCCGCGGTCCGAGCGACGAACTCGGAGACCTCTTCGGCCTGTTCTTCGTTGAGGATGCCGCCGGGCATCCGGCCCGGCGTCGTTTCGGTGTCGAGGCCCTGTTCGACCGCGAGGAGAACGCGACCCTTGGTCTGCTCGATCGTTTCTTCTGCGGTTTTCTTTTCCTCGGGGGTGTCCCCTTCTTCCGGCGGGCCGGTGGGGGCGAGCAGTTCGTCGAGGTCGGGGCCGTAGTTGCCGTCGGTGCCGGCGCTGTAGAGCGCGTGGCAGGTGCCGCAGTTGACGACGAACAGCTCCTTGGCGTTCTTCAGGTCCGCGGGGACCTGCTTTTCGCCGCTGTCGCCGTCCCCCTTGGCGCCGAAGACCGCCCAGGGGATGAGAACCGCGAGCACGAGGACCAGGACCCCGAACCAGATGAAGGTGCGCTTGCTCATTTAGCGGCGCGCATACTACTGGCGGCCGCCCCGGCGCGGTTTTCGCGGTACCAGGGGCACATCCGTCGCAGGGCGCACTCGCCGCAGCGGGGTTTGGGCCGGCAGACGGCGCGGCCGTGCCTGATCAGGTTGACGTGGAACTCGTGCGCATCCTCTGGCGGCACGATCGCGAGCATCTCGTCGTGGGCCTTCTCGAAGGAGGCTTTGGGAGGGAAGAGGCGGAGCCGGCCGCCGACCCGGTGGACGTGGACGTCGACCGGGATCTCCGGGATCCCCCAGGTGAAGATCAGCACGCAGGCGGCGGTTTTGCGCCCGACGCCGGGGAGCGCGAGGAGGAATTCCAGCGACTCCTCGCGGGGGGCGGTCTCGGTCCAGTCGAGGTCCGGTGGCTCGCCCAGCTGTTCGAGGATCGCCTGGATCCGCGGCGCCTTCTGCCGCGCCAGGCCGCCGGGGCGGATCGCCTCCTCGAGCTGGTCCACCGGCGCGTCCCGCACTTCCTCCCAGGTGGGGAAGCGCTCGCGCAGCGCCGCGTAGGCGACGTCCCGGTTGCGGTCGTTCGTGTGCTGGGAGAGGACGGTCTTGACCAGCTCGCCGACCGGGTCCCCATGCGGTTCCTCCGCCGGGATCCCGTACATCTCCCGCAGCCGATCCCGAATCGCCCTGACCCTTCGCCTATCTGGCCGCTTCCAGTCCACTTGAGCTGGACCCTACGAAACCGCCCCCGCGGGCCGGCGCTCCATCGCGGTTTACAATCGTTGGTTCGTGTCCGCTGCTTTTGCCGCCATCTCCAGCCGGCTCCCCAAGGGCTGGGGCGACTTCGGTCGCCAAGCCGCGATCCTCGTCGGGGTCGACCTCGCCTACACCTTCGTGCGGGGGATCGCCGACGGGCAGAAAGCGGTGGCGTTCACCAACGGCCAGCAGATCATCGACTTCGAGAAGGCGACCGGCACCTTCTTCGAGCCCGGCCTGCAGGCCTTCTTCCTGCCGGCGCAGGGGATCATCGACGTCGCCAACCAGCTCTACCTCAACGCCCAGTTCTCGGTCGCGCTCGGCTTCCTGGTCTGGATGTACCTCTTCCGCAACGAGTCCTATTACTTCGTGCGGAACATGTTCGTCGCCTCGATGGGCCTGGCGCTGATCGGCTACACGCTCTACCCCACCGCGCCGCCGCGGATGTTCCCCGAGTACGGCTTCGTCGACACGCTCAACGACTTCTCCAACGTCGGCCACGACTCGACGATCGCGAAGATCTTCATCAACCCCTACGCGGCCGTCCCGAGCATGCACTGCGCCTTCGCGATGATGATCGGCGGCGCCGGTTTCATGACCTGCCGCCACTGGTGGTCGAAAGCCTGGTGGGCCTTCTGGCCGCTGCTGGTCTCCTGGGTCACGATCGTCACCGCCAACCACTACTGGGTGGATGCCGCGCTCGGCTGGCTGGTCGCGCTGACCGCTGCCGGGATCGCCTACCGGCTCGCCCTGGCCCGCCCCGAAGCCTGGTCTTTCCGCGGTTCGGCGGCCCCGCGCGAGGCCGAGGCGTAATAGCCTCACCCACCAATGGGACCCTCGGCGCCGCCCCGGCGCAGCAACCGCGCCAGCGCTCGTAACGGCCAGGAGTTGCGGGCCTACGCCCGCGATCGGCTGATCGAGTCCCGCCTGACGCCGAACGCGATCTCGCTGATGGGGTTGCTCGGCAACCTGATCGCGGCCGCCCTCGTCACCCAGGAGCTCTTCTTCCTCGCCGGCATCGCCTTCATCCTCGGCTCGGTCATGGACACGCTCGACGGCCGCTACTCGCGGATGTCGGGCAAGGGGACGCTCTTCGGCGCCTTCCTCGACTCGACCCTCGACCGAATCGAGGAGGGGGTCGTGCTTGCCGCCGTCGCCGGCTACTTCGCCGCCGAGGGCGAGGACTTCGCGGCGGCGATGTGCGTGGTCGCGGTCCTCTTCTCGCTGATGGTCTCCTACACCCGGGCCCGCGCCGAGGCGCTTGGAGTCGAATGCAAGGTCGGCATAGCGACTCGACCGGTGCGCGTGGTGATACTTTCGATCGGCTTGATCTTCGCCAAGGGTGCCGGCATCGGAGACTTCGAACTGCTGGCGCCGGCGGTCTATGTGATCGCTGCCTTGACGATTTTCACCACGTTCCAGCGGGTATGGCATGTGAGAAACGAGCTTTCCGGCGAGGTCTCCGGCGTCAAGGACGACGACGGCGGCGGCGCGGGGGATGTGTAACCAGCGAAGCCGCCGGGTGTGTTCAGCCACCTAGCGCAATCCCAGGAGGACTTCGATTCAAATGAGCGAGAGCAACGGAGCTAACGGCCACGGCAACGGCGTCGGTCGCACGGACGAGAAAGTCCGCGTCGCCATCGTCGGCGTCGGTAACTGCGCCAACAGCTTCATCCAGGGCGTCCAGTACTACAAGGACGCCGATCCGGCCGACGAAGTGCCGGGTCTTATGCACGTAGACCTTGGCGGCTACCACGTCCGCGACGTCGAGTTCGTCGCCGCCTTCGACATCGATTCCGAGAAGGTCGGCAAAGACCTCTCGGAGGCGATCTGGTCGGGGCAGAACGACACGATCAAGTTCGCCGACGTGCCGAACCTCGGGGTCGAGGTCCATCGCGGCATGACCCACGACGGCCTCGGCAAGTACCTGAAAGAGAAGATCACCAAAGCCCCGGGCGAAACCGCGGACGTCGTCGGCATCCTCAAAGAGACCAAGGCCGACGTCCTGGTCTGTTACCTGCCGGTCGGCTCCGAGGAGGCGACCAAGTGGTACGTCGAGCAGGCGCTGGCCGCCGGTGTCGGCTTCGTCAACTGCCTGCCGGTCTTCATCGCCCGCGAGGACTACTGGGACAAGCGGTTCCAGGAGGCCGGGCTGCCGATCATCGGCGACGACATCAAGAGCCAGGTCGGGGCGACCATCGTCCACCGGGCGCTGGCCCGTCTGTTCCACGACCGCGGTGTGCGGCTGGAGCGGACCAGCCAGCTCAACGTCGGCGGCAACATGGACTTCTACAACATGCTCGAGCGCGAGCGGCTGGACTCGAAGAAGGTCTCGAAGACCAACGCCGTCACCTCGATCATGGGGCACGAGCTGCCCGCTGAGGACGTCCACGTCGGCCCGTCTGACTACGTCGCCTGGCTGACCGACCGCAAGTGGGCTCATATTCGCCTCGAGGGGAAGGCCTTCGGCGACGTGCCGCTGACCGCCGAGCTGAAGCTCGAGGTCTGGGACTCGCCGAACTCGGCCGGAGTCGTCATCGACGCGGTGCGGCTGATCAAGCTGGCGCTCAACAACGGCATCGCCGGCCAGCTCGACGGGCCCTCCAGCTACCTGATGAAGAGCCCGCATACCCAGCGGCCCGACGACGAGGCTCGCGAGCAGACCGAGGAGTTCATCGCCGAGAACACGCGCGGCAGCTCGCTGCCGGGTGCGCCGGCCGAGTCGCCGAGCACGGCTTCGGCTTAGGCCAACGTCCGCAGCTAGCGCAGTCTTATAAGAGCCCGCCCCGGCGGGCTCTTATTCTGCTCTCGTGGCTTCAGAACCACTTTCGATCGCCCAGGTCTTCCCGGTCCGCCGGGCAGGGGCGAATCCGGCGGCGCAGTTCGCCCAGGCCGTCTCCGAGGAGTTGGAGCGGCGCGGGCACGAGGTGCTGCGCGTCTCGACCGGCGATCCGGTCAAACGAATGCTGAAATCCCGGCCGCTGGACATCGTCCACGTCCACGACCCGTTCGCGCCGAGCGCGCCATCGGCGGCGCTGCGCCACTCGTTCTCACTCAACGTCGCCACCTTCCACGCGCCGCAGGAGCGGGTGCTCTCGACCCAGGTGGCGCGGCCGCTGGTCGAGGTCTTCTTCGGCCGCATCGACGCCCGCACGGTGACCCGGCCGGAGACCTCTGAGCTGCTGCAGCGCTTCTTCCCGGCGAGCTATGAGCAGCTCGACGGGATCGGGAGCGACGGCGAGGCGGACTGGGCCCGCGTCGTCGACGAGCTGGAAGCGATCTACCGGCGCCTGCTCGCCCGTCGCCACGACCCGACCGGGAACCCGGAGATCCGCGAGCGGATCTCCTCGCGGCCGCTGATCGAGGTCGACCTGCACATGCACACCGATCACTCCGGCGACTGCGCGACCCCGGTCGACGTGCTGCTGCAGACGGCGCGGGACCGCGGCCTCGGGGCGATCGCGATCACCGACCACAATGAGGTCTCCGGGGCGTTGGAGGCGCGCAAGATCGCCGCGGAGATGGGCGACATCAAGGTGATCGTCGCCGAGGAGGTGAAGACCGCCGAGCAGGGCGAGGTGATCGGCCTCTTCCTCGAGGAGAAGATCCCGAAGGGGATGACGATGGCGGAGACGATCGCCGAGATTCGCCGCCAGGGCGGGCTCGTCTACGTGCCGCACCCGTTCGACCGCTTCCACTCGGTGCCCGACTACGAGCACCTCCTCGACATGGTCGAGGAGATCGACCTGCTCGAGGTTTTCAACCCGCGGGTGGCCCTGACCTCGTTCAACGAAGAGGCGGTGCGGTTCGCCCGCAAGTACCGGATCGTGCCGGCGGCCGGCTCCGACAGCCACGTCGCCCAGGGCCTTGGCAGCGTGCGGCAGCGGATCCACGACTTCGACGGCCCGGCGGAGTTCCTCGAGGCGATGCGTGACGCCGACATCACCCGCAAGCACAAGAACCTGGTCTACGTGCAGACGCTGAAGTTCCTGCAGACGACGGGTCGGCCGAAGGCGCCGAAACGGCGGGTCCCCGATGCGAAGCCGGTTCGCGGCGGACGGCCGCGGCGACGCGGCGAAGGTCGGCGCGCAAGCAAGTCCTGATGCAGACGGATCGTCGCAAAGGAGCCGCGCCCGCTCCGTCAAAGAGTGCCCCGATGCGAAGCATTGACGACGAGATCCGCGAGAAGTATTTGGAGCGGGCGATCCGCGAGCTCAACCAGATGAGCCGCGAGGTCCAGGAGTGCTCCCACTGCCCGCGCGGCAAGCTGATGCCGGTGCTCGGCTCCGGTCACCCTCAGGCGGACATCTTCATGCTCAAGCACGCGGCGATGGCCTCGGAGATCGAGGAGGGGGTCGCCTTCTACGGCCGCTCCGGCAACGCCCTGATGAAAAGCTTCAAACGGCTCGGGATCGACCCGCTCGTCGTCTACGGCACCCTCTGCGTCAAATGCCCGACGCCGGAGCCCGACCTCGCCGCCGGCGAGTGCGTAGGCCGCCTGGTCGAGGAGATGGCGATCGTGCAGCCGAAGATCGTCGTCGTCATGGGCGAACCAGCCCTCCGCGTCCTCAACGGCCTCAGCGTCCCCCTAGCCCGCGAGATCGAGGGCCGCGAGGGCGAGATCCAGCCCTTCACCCCGACGATCGACGCCCTCTACGTCCCCGACATCGACGCCTCGCTCGACGAAGAGGGCGCCAAGCAGCGCTTCTGGAGGGCGTTCCGGAGGCTGGGGGACTGGTACGAGGATTTGCCGCCGTACTAACTAATTAGTGAAGAAAGTTTGACTTAAGGTCGAGTCTGCGGTATAGATGCGGGCTATGACTCGCGCCGTACCCATTCGCAACCTCACAGTTTTCCTCGCCTTGGCTGCCGCGGCACTCGCAATGACGGCCGCCTTCGCCTCAAGCGCGCGGGGCGCGAACGAATTCATAGCCGGCAAATACCCCGCCACAATCCATGGCACCGGCAACGTCGGGGTTTTCAAATGGCAGGCTTTCGGCGGCTCCGTGGAATGCAAAAACACCTTCGACGGCACTCTCACCGAAGCCTCGACCACACTGAAACTCGCCTTCACCAGCACTGAATGCAAAGCCTTCGGCTTCTTGGAAGCGATCGTCAAACCCGAAGGCTGCGAATTCCTCGCGCACTCGACAGAAAAAGTCAAAACGGACGAATACAAAGCGCACCTTGACTTCGTCTGCCCAGCCGGCAAATCAACGAAAGTCACCGCCGGTACTTGCGAAGTCGAATACAAAGAACAGCTCGGGATGACAACGCTGCGTCTGGTCAACGATGCCTCCTCGACTGAAGACATCACATATGACCCCGAAGTCACCGGAGCCAAATACACGGTGACCAAAGATGGCTTCGTCTGCCCGTTCAACGGGACGGGTGAAAGAAATGATGGCGAAATCACCGGCTCTGAATCAGGCGTCACAATGACAGCGGAAGGAACCACCCTTTGGGTAGGGGAAAAAAGTCATGCCGCTAAAACAAAACATGAAGAAAAAACAGCGCACGAAGCTGCGACAACAGCGCATGAGCATGCGACAACAGCGCACGAAGCTGCGACAAACCTTCAAAAAGAAGTTGAAAACGCCGAACACGCCTTCAGCACATCGTTCCCGTCGGCACCGCAGTTCACAGCCGGCAAATATCCAGCGCTGATCTACGGGAGCAACGCGGCAGGCGTCCTCAAACTGAATACCGAAGCTGGCAGCGTCCAGTGCGCAAATACCTACTTCGGGGAAAAGTTTGCGGCCTCCTCAATACAAGACATCCTCGTCTTCTACGAAGGCTGCTCGGCCTTCGGGTTCGAATCGGCGACGGTCAACCCCGAAGGGTGCGGCTTCCGCCTCCACGGGCAGGAAATCACCGCCAAAGACGAATACAACGGCCGCTTGACCGTCAAGTGCAGCGCAGCCGGAGAATCCATCAAGATCACGGCTGGGACCTGCAAAGTGGAAGTGAAAGAACAGGGCGTTCTCTCTTCGGTGAAATTGATCGACGACACAGCGGCGGCGCCGGTTGAAAACATCACAATGAAACCGGAAGTGAAAAGCCTCAAATACACCGTGACCCAAGACGGCGTCGGCTGTCCGTTCAGTGGGATCGGGAACAAAACGACTGGCGAACTGACCAGCACCGCTAACATCACGCTGGGGGCGCAAAACCCCGGCAATCCCGCTGAAAAGTACGCCTACAGGATCGGTGAGCACGCCGAATATACAACGTGGCACGCGGCAAAAACACACAAAGAACTAACAGATACAGAAGCACTGCACAAAGAACCGATCTTCAAAGCCGGCAAATACCCCGCCACAATCCACGGCACCGGCAACGTGGGCGTGTTCGCATGGAAAGTCTTCGGCGGCAACACGGAATGCAAAAACACCTTCCACGGGAGTCTCAACGAACCGTCGACCACATTGAAACTCGCCTTTACCAGCACCGAATGCAAAGCCTTCGGCTTCGTCAGCGCGACCGTCACCAACGAAGGCTGCGAATTCCTCATGCATGGAACAGAATTCGTCAAAACGGACGAATACAAAGCCCACATGGACTTCATCTGTCCTGCTGGCAAATCGCTCAAAATCGTCGCCGGGAACTGTGAAGTCCAATACAAAGAACAGACCGGGATGACAACGGTGCGGCTGGTCGACGACACAGGAACGGAAGACCTCACATACGACCCCGAAGTCACCAAAGTCAAATACACGGTCCTAAAAGACGGGTTCGTCTGCCCGCTCGAAGGGACCGGCGAAAAAACCGATGGCGAAATCACCGGGTCAGAATCAGGCGTGACACTGACAGCGACGGGGACCAGCTTCAGAATCGGTGGCTAGGCAGCCGCTTTGACCGGATCCGGCTTGCCGTCGGGATCGCGGCCGTTGCCTTCGAAGGCCTTCTGCTCGGCGCTCTTCGGCGAGAGGTAGCGGTCGATCAGGGCGAGGGAGACGGCGGAGGCGACGAAGGTTAGGTGGATCACCGTCTGCCAGAGCATCGTCTCGGAGGAGTGGTTGGAGGCGTTGATGAAGGTCTGCAGGAGGTGGATCGAGGAGATGCCGACGATCGCCATCGCCAGCTTCACCTTGAGGACGTTGGCGTTGACGTGGGATAGCCACTCGGGCTGATCGGGGTGATTGCGGAGGTTGATGCGGGAAACGAAGGTCTCGTAGCCGCCGATGATCACCATGATCAGGAGGTTGGCGATCATCACCACGTCGACCAGGCCGAGGACGAGCAGCATCACGTCGTTCTCGCTGAGGTGGCCGACGTCGGTGACCAGGTGCCAGAGCTCCTGCATGAAGCGCCAGACGTAGACGCCCTGGGCGGCGATCAGGCCGAGGTAGAGAGGCGCCTACAGCCAGCGGCTGATGAAGATCGTGCTGCCGACGGTGCGGGCCAGCGGCCGGTCGATGTGAGCTTCAGCGGCGATGGCGGCGCATCCTAAGCACGCCGTCCGACACTTCTACGGGACGACGTCGAATTCGGCGGTGAGGACCCTCGCCGTTCCTCGTTTGCGCGGAAGCCATTCTCCGATCCCGACTCGCTTCACCATCCGGTAGCGACCCGGAGGCATCGTGGGTGGAATCCAGAAGCCGTTGCACTTCCCGCTGAGGCCAGGTCCGCTGACCAGGAGGGGCAAGATCCAGGGCCCGTCCGGGCTCTCGGGAGCCTCTACCCATCCTTGACCTTCCAGGCGCTCGATCGAGTAGGGAACGCCGTAATAGGCGGAGAGGGTTCCGAAGTTCTCCACTCGTCCGAAGACGGTGCTTTCGGGGCGGTAGGAGGAGGCATTGAGGCGGAGCCGGGCGCGCCCGATCGCCGGCATGGCCCGGTAGTAGAAGCCAAACCTCCCGAGCTTCTGCCCCGATGCTCCGTGGAGGGCAACCATCTCGCGGTAGAACGCCGGGTCATCGGACACCTCGAAGCGGAGGCTGTCGCCGTTGAAGGGCTTCAGCCAGCCCACCCGCCTGATGAGCCGGCGCGGCTTGCCGATCGGGCGGCCGTTGCCGTTGACCTCGACGAGGGTTGCGGTGACCGTCCAGGGCAGCCGGAGCCGACTGCGCTGAGCGAGGGAAAGGGTGACTCCCACCTCGCCTTCGCCGACTAACAACGAGGAAGCCGAGCGCAGGCGCAGGCTCTCCGGGCCGAATCCGATCTGCCCGTTCGCTGACGGCTGGTGGAGCTTCGGCATCCGCTCTAGAGGTGCCAGGAAATCGCGCACCTGCTGGGGCTCGCAGAAGGCGGGCACTGGTTCGTAGGTAACCGCCCGGGCGCGCTCAGAGAAGAGGAGAGAGATGAAGAGGCAGAGGGTGGCGAGGAACGCTGTGCGAACTGACCACCCTTTTGCTCCCCTGCCGCTCAGCAACATCTACGGCAATCCTAGCCCTGCTCTACTCACTCGTGCGGTGGGCCGCCTTTGCGGGGGGTGTCGCTGGGGTGGCCGGCGCCTTGGGCGGGTTTCATTTCGCCGTCGCCGGCTTTGGCGCCCGGGTCTTTGATCGCCTGGGCGGCCTGTTTCGCTTTGTCTTTGAGGCTGCCTTTGCCTTTGGCGACTTTTTTCAGCTCCTCGGCGTCGGCTTTGAGGCTCTCGATGCCGCCGCGGTCGTCGATCGTCTTCTTCGCTTTGTCAGCGAGTTTTTTCAGGTTCACGGATGCTCCTCCAGGGTGGCTAGCGGTCTACCGACCGTCTACCCGCTGGGGAGAAACTCAGCCCTGGGGCGCTGCGGCCTCGGCGAGGGCGGTCATCGGCTCGACCTTGGCGGAGGCGAGGCCGCGGACGACGATCGTGTCGAGGGGGCCCTCGTAGGCGGCTAGCTGGCGCTGGGCGTCGTCGCTGTCGGCGGCGGCGGCGCCGACCGTGCCCTCGGGCTCGCCGAGGCGGTCGAAGTGGTCGCGGTAGCCCTTGTGGAGGTCGCGGTAGAAGGACTCCTCCTTGGCGAGGCGCTCGGCGGCGTCGGGGCCGACGGCGGTGCGGACGTAGCCGAAGACGCGCGGCGTCTCGCGGCCGGCATCGGCGGCGCCGGCCTCGACCTTCTCGCGGGCGCCGGCGGCGAACTCGGGGGTCATCCAGTTGAAGAAGACGCCGTCGTAGGAGCTGCCGGCGAGCGCGCACATCTTCGGGCCCATCGCCGCGAGGACCAGTTTCACCCCGGGCAGCAGCTCGCGCAGCTGCGGCAGCGCCTCGCGCATCGCCGTCAGCGGCTTCTTGTTGAAGCCGGCGCCGACCCCGAGCCAGAGCTTGGCGGGGTCGATGCCGAACTCCTTCACGTCGGCGGCGATCTGCTCGGGCGGGGTGCGGTCGAGCGCGATCACGGCGACGCCTAGCTCGATCTCCGGGGCCGCGGCGGCGAACTCCGCCAGCGTCGCCAGCCCTTTCGCGCCCGGGTGGTCGTTGGACCAGACCGACTCGTAGCCGAGCTCGGCGCAGCGGGCTGCCAGCGGCCGCGCCACCTCCGGGTCCAGCCCCGCCGCGACTCCGAACGCGCGTCCCATCGTCAGGAGGGACTACCCGTCGCCGCTTTCTCGAAAAGCGCGACGCACTCGATGTGCGGGGTCTGGGGAAACATGTCAACCGGCCTCACGCGCGCCAACTTATAGCCGGCCTCCGCGAGCTGGGTGGCGTTGGGGGCGAGCGTGGTCGGGTTGCAGGAGACGTAGACGATCTTCTGCGCCTCGCACTCGAGCACTCGCCGCACGATCTTCTGCGAGAGGCCGGCGCGCGGCGGGTCGACGATCACCACGTCGGGCTTGCCGGCCTTCTCGACCAGCGGCCGCACCCCGGTGCGCGCGTTGGCGGCCATGAAGTGGGCGTTCTCGATCTTGTTGCGGCGGGCGTTGCGCTCGGCATCGGCGATCGCCTCGGGGACGATCTCCAGCCCCCAGACCTCGCCCGCCTGCGAGGCCATCGTCAGCCCGATCGTGCCGATCCCGCAGAAGAGGTCGAAGACGCGCTCGCTGCCGCTGAGCCCGGCGAACTCCGCCGCGACCGCGTAGAGCCGCTCGGCCATCTCGGTGTTGGTCTGGAAGAAGGCGCCGTGGGACATCTGCAGCCGCAGGCCGCAGAGCTCCTCGCTCAGCCGCTCAGAGCCGAGCACGCCGGTCGGGCCGTCGGTGCCGCCGTGCTCGTCCTCGACCATCGTGTGGAGGTCGACCGGTGGGCGAGGGAACCGCGCTTTCGCCGTCACCAGGCGCGTCTGGATCTGGTCCGTCCGCCGCCCCTCGCGCACGGCGAGGTTGCGGAGCACGCCGCGGCTGGTGCGGGCGTCGAAGGCCGGCAGCGATTCTTCCCACGCCCACTCCCGCACCGCGTTGCGCGCCTCGTTCCCCGCCTCGGAGGCGAGGTGGCAGTCGTCGACGTCGACGGTCAGGTCCCAGCGGCCGCGGGCGTGGAAGCCGAGGGTGACCTCGCCCTCGTCGTTCTCACCGAAGGAGTACTCGAGCTTGTTGCGGTAGCGCCACTGCTCCACCGCCGGCACGATCTCCTCCAGCTCGAAGCCCTCGAGGCCGCCGATCCGGCCCAGCGCATCCCCGACCTGCTCCTGCTTGTAGCGGAGCTGCTGCTCGTAGGGCAGGCCCTGCCAGGGCGCGCCGGGGCACGGCTCGCCGCCGTGGACGCAGCGGTCGGGCAGGCGGTCGGCCGAGGCGCGGACCAGCTCGACGGTCCGCGCCTCGGCGAAGCGCTTCTTGCCTTTCGTGACCTCGGCCTTGACCCGGTCGCCCGGCAGGGCCCCGGCGACGAAGACGACGAACCCGTCGGCGCGGGCGACCCCTCGCCCGCCGAAGGCGAGCGAGTCGATCTCCAGCTCGAGCAGGTCGCCGCGGCGCGGGCCGCGGGCCGCTGGCGCAGAGGTGCCGGCGGCCGCGTCCACCTATGGCAGCGCGTTGCGCGCCTGTTTGGCCAGACGCTCGAGCTCTTTGAGCAGCGTGTCGGTCTGTTTTTTGCCTTTTTTGACGAGTTCGCTGAGCAGTTTCTCGGCGTCGCTGCGGGTCATCCGGCCGCGTTTGACGGCGTCGTCGACGACGTCCTGGATGCGGTCGCGGCTGAGCGTCACGCTCTGCTCGAGGCTCTCGCGGAACTGGGCGACGCTCTTGTCGAGACCACTCGTCGCTTTGCTGCTGGAGGCTTTGCCTTTCGAGCTCGATTTAGAACGGGAGCTCGATTTTTTGGCGGAGCTTTTTTTCGAAGCCGCTTTTTTGCCGCTGGCTTTTTTCGAAGCTTTCGACGCTGCTTTTTTAGCTTTGGTCGCTTTGGCTTTCGTTTTCGATTTCGTCGATTTGGCCGCTTTCGACGTTTTCGATTTCGCGCCGGCTTTCGCTTTGCCGCCCGCTTTTTTCTCCGCCATCTAGGTGTGCCTCCGTTGTCGGTTTTCCCGCTGGTGGACTTCGACTATCTCAGTTCCGCAGGAGGTGTGGCTCATCGACGCGAAAACGTGCCTGCACGGGGGCGTGGTCGGAGAGCCGCAGCGCCCGTCCCTCGACGGTCAGCTCGCGCCGCTCGGCCGGCCAGCGCTCCGGCGGCTCCACCACCTCGAGCCCGCGGCAGAGGACGTGGTCGATCGCGTCGGGAGCGGTCGGCGGCGCCAATCCGAACTCCTCCCGCAGGCGCTCGAAGATCCGCGGCTGCTTGCCGGGGCGGAGGTTGAAGTCGCCGCCGAAGATCAGCGGCGACCCGCCGGCCCACTCGAGCGCCGCCCGCGCCCCTTTCGCCACGTCCTCGGCCGCCAGCTTCGGCCAGTGTGCGGACGCGTGCAGGTTGGTGACGCAGACGCCGGAGGCGGTGCGGACGAAGCCCATCGAGCGGCGCTCCGGCTCTCCCTCGTGGATCGCGATCTCCCGCCGCTCGGCGATCCCGCCGAGCTTGCCCGGGACCCGGACCAGGGTCAGGTTCGAGCCGCCCTCGCCGGAGGCGATCAGGTCCGGGTTCTGCCGCGCCAGCAGCGTCCGCAGCGCGGCGAAGGAGTTGCGCGAGGTGAGGGCGCGGTGCCACTCCGCCCCGCAGGCCCGCGCCAACGGCTCGGCGAAGCGCGGCGGGCACTCCTGCAGCAGCGCCACGTCCCACTCCCAGCCGGCGAGCGTGGTCGCGAACTCCCCGGTGAGGTCGCGGTTGACCTGGACGTGGGTCTCGTTGCGCTCGTCGAAGCGCAGCAGTCGCGAGCGCCAGGTGCGCAGCGCCGGGTCGGGCGGGTAGTCGCGCCCGTGGAAGAGGTTCCAGCTCAGTGCCGTCAGCTCCATCCGCCGTAGTATCCGCAAGCTTGTTGATCGCGAAGCGAAGCGGAGCGCACTTTTGACGAATTTCCTCACCGGCGAAGAGCTCGGGGCCTTCGAGCTCGGCAAGCTGCTCGACCGGGCGGCGGAGTTGAAAGCCGGCCGCCGCGACCGGGTTGGCGCCGACTCGCTCGCCGGGCGCAGCGTCGCCCTCCTCTTCGAAAAGCCCTCGACGCGGACGCGGATCTCCTTCGAGGTCGGCGTCGCCGAGCTGGGCGCGCACCCGGTCGTCCTGCGCGAGAACGAGATGCAGCTCAGCCGCGGCGAGTCGGTCGAGGACACCGCCCGCGTCCTCTCCCGCTTCGTCGACGCGATCGTGATCCGCTCCGGCTCCCACGAGACCGTCGCCGAGCTGGCCGCGGCGGCGGAGGTGCCGGTGATCAACGGGCTGACCCCGCTGCACCACCCCTGCCAGGCGCTCGCCGACCTGCAGACGATGCGGGAGCGCTTCGGCGATCTGCAGGGGCAGCGGCTTGCCTACGTCGGCGACGGCAACAACGTCGCCCGCTCGCTGGCGATCCTCGGCGAGCTGGCCGGGGTCGAGGTGGTCGTCGCATCCCCTCCCGGCTACCGGCTGGAGGAGGGGCACGAGGTGAAGCTGACCGACGACCCGCGCGCCGCGGCGGCCGGCGCCGACGCCCTCTACACCGACGTCTGGATCAGCATGGGGGACGAGGAGGAGGCGCAGCGGCGGCGCGCCGACCTCGCCCCGTTCCAGCTCGACGGCGACCTGCTCGCCGCCGCCAAGGACAGCGCGATCGTCCTCCACTGCCTGCCCGCCCACCCCGGCGAAGAGATCACCGCCGAGGTCCTCTACGGCGATCGCTCCGCCGTTTGGGACCAGGCCGAGAACCGGCTGCACGCGCAGAAGGCGCTGCTGGAGGCGCTGCTCACCGAGTAGCGAGGCTCGTCTTGATCCTTCTCTACGACAACGAGTTCTCGGGCAACTGCTACAAGGTCCGGCTGATCTTCAACCTGCTCGGGGTCGAGCACGAGCGGCGCGAGGTCTCGGTCGTCGACCGCTCCGACCGGGTCGAGACGCTCGGCGGGCTCAGCCCGGCGCTGACCCTGCCGACGGTGGTCCTCGAGGACGGACGGCCGCTGACCGAGTCCAACGCGATCCTCTGCTACTTCGCCGAGGGCAGCGAGTACCTGCCCGACGACTTCTACGAGCGCGCCCAGGTCCTGCAGTGGATGTTCTTCGAGCAGTACAAACACGAGCCGTCGATCGCGGTGCTCCGCTTCTGGGTCGTGAAGGGCGGCGGCCCGCCGCCGGAGATGAACGTCGATTGGATGCGGGGCGACGGCCACTTCGCCCTGAAGGTGATGGAGCGGCGCCTGCGCGACCACGAGTACCTCGTCGGCGGCCGCTTCACGATCGCCGACGTCTGCCTCTACGCCTACACCCATGTGGCGCCCGAGGGCGGCTTCGAGCTGGAGCCCTATCCAGCGATCCGAGCCTGGCTCGAGCGGGTCGCCGCTCAGCCCGGCGTGATCCCGATGGACGCCTGAGGGGCCGCCGGCCGTGTATCCAGAGATCGAGATCGGGCCGCTGACGCTGCAGACCTTCGGGTTGATGTTCGCTCTCGCCTTCCTCGCCGCGGGGGCGCTGATCTGGAAGCGCTTCGAAGAGCTCGGCAAGCCGGGGGACTGGGCCTACGAGATGGGCTTCTCGGCGCTTGTCGGCGGCATCGTCGGCTCCCGCCTCTACTTCATCTTCGACAACTGGAGCGAGGTCGAGGACGACCTGCTCGGCAACCTCTTCTCCGGCTCGGGGCTGACCTGGTACGGCGGGTTGGTCGGCGGCGCCATCGCCGTCCTGCTCTGGGCCAGATGGCGCCGCTTCCTCAACCTGACGCTGCTCGACGTGGCGGCGCCGGCGCTGGCGCTTGGCTACGCGATCGGCCGGGTCGGCTGCCAGCTCTCCGGCGACGGCGACTACGGCAAGGCCTGGGACGGACCGTGGGCGATGGCCTATCCCGACGGGACCGTGCCGACCACCGAAGAGGTCCACCCGACCCCGGTCTACGAGGCGTTGGCGATGGGCCTAGGCGCTTGGATCCTCTGGCGGCTACGCGACCGCGTGCGCGCCGGCGTGCTCTTCGCCCTCTACCTCCTCTATGCGGGAGCCGAGCGCTTCCTGGTCGAGTTCCTGCGCCGCAACGAAGAGGTGGCGCTGGGTTTGACCGCGGCCCAGCTCGAGAGCCTGGCGATGATGGCCGCCGGGGCGATCTGGGTCGCTGTCGTCCACCGCCGACACGGTGGTATCTTGCGCAGGAACTTTGGAGCGGTCTAACTTGGGAGGATGGGGCGGTAATGGCGGCAATTGACGTGCAGAACGAGGGGCCTTCGGCCCGTACGGTGGGGGCGATCCTCGACGACGCGGCCGAGCGCATCGCCGCCGCCGGGGTGGAGGACGCGCGCACCGACGCCGAAGTCCTCGTCGCCGACGCCCTCGGGGTGAAGCCCGACCAGCTCTCGGTCGAGAGCGCCGGCGAGGTCGGCGCCGACGTCGCCGAGAAGATCGAGGCCGGCGTCCAGCGCCGGGTCGAGCGCGAGCCGATGGCCTACATCCTCGGCCGCGCCCCGTTTCGCGACCTCGAGATCTACGTCGACGAGCGCGTGCTCTGGCCGCGCCGGGAGACCGAGCTGCTGGTCGAGGTGGGAACGACGTTGCCGCAGGGCGCGCGCGTGCACGAGGTCGGCACCGGCTCCGGGGCGATCTCGCTGGCGCTGCTCTCCGAGCGGCCCGACCTGAAGATCACCGCCTCGGACCTCTCGCCGGAGGCGGTCGAAGCGGCGCGCGAGAATGCCGAGCGGCTCGGCCTCGACCTCGAGATCACCGTCGGCAAGGGCCTGCCCGAATCGGTCGAAGCCGAAGAGGTCGACCTGGTGATCGCCAACATGCCCTACGTCACCGACGAGACGATTTTCGAGCGCTCGCCGGAGATCCAGAAGGAGCCGAAGGTCGCGGTCACCGGCGACTGCGGCGAGGACGGTCTCGGCGTGATCCGCAGCGTGATCGACGAAACCCCCTCCGGCTGGAAACTGGCGATGGAGCACGACACCCACCACGGCCCGACGATGCGCGAGCTGCTGCGCGACGCGACTACGCTGCAGGACTATGAAGGCGACGACCGGGTCACCGTCGGCTACGCACCCTGAGGTAAGCGCGGGCGATGAGCGATAGCCCCTCCGCCGAGGCGGCGGGCGAGAACAAGGGGGGCGACCGCTCGGTCGCCGTCTCCACCGAGGAGCAGCGCCGGGCGAAGGTCGAGCGGCTGCGCGCGGCCGGGATCGATCCCTACCCGCACTCGTTCGAGAACCGCGACCACGTCGAGGAGATCGAGGCGAAGCACGACCCCGCCGAGCTGGGCGAGGGCGAGCACGACCAGTTCACCTACCGGGTGATGGGCCGGGTCACCGGCAAGCGCGGCCACGGCAAGACCGCCTTCCTCGACGTCCGCGACGTCACCGGCACGATCCAGGCCTACGCGCGGCGCGACGTGCTGGGGGAGGAGGCGTTCGAGCGGGTCGAGGAACTCGACATCGGCGACCTGGTCGGGGTGGTCGGGCCGCTGCACGTGACCAAGCGAGGGCAGCTGGCGATCGGCGTGCGCGAGTGCTTCCTGCTGGCGAAGGCGCTGAAGGACCCGCCCGACCTCTTCCACGGCATCTCCGACCCGGACACGCGCTACCGCCAGCGCGAACTCGACCTGATGGCCAACGCGGAGTCGCGGGAGATCTTCAAGAAGCGCAGCCAGCTGACCCTGGCGATCCGCAACCACATGGCCGAGCGCGGCTGGATCGAGCTGGAAACGCCGGTCCTGCAGCGGCTGACCGGCGGCGCCGCGGCGCGGCCGTTCGTCACCCACCACAATGCGCTCGACCGCGACCTCTTCCTGCGGACCGCGACCGAGCTCTACCTGAAGCGGGCGATCGTCGGCGGCTATGAGGACGTCTACGAGTTCGGCAAGTTCTTCCGCAACGAGGGGATGTCGCCCCAGCACAACCCCGAGTTCACGATGCTGGAGATGTTCGTGGGGGGCGCCGACTACAACGGCGTCATGGAGTTCATCGAGGTGCTGGTGGCGAGCGTCGTCGAGCAGGTGATGGGGACGACGAAGGTCGAGCGCGACGGGGTCGAGATCGACTTCGCGGCGCCCTGGCCGCGGGTGCGACTGCGGGACGAGCTGCAGCGGGAGATCGGGCTCGACATCTACGAGGCGAGCCGGGACGAACTCGCCGAGGCGGCCGGCGACGCGGTCGGCCCCGACGACGACTGGGCCGGGGTGGTCGACACCCTGCAGGGCAAGTTCGTCGAGCCGAAGCTGATCCAGCCGACCTACATCATCGATCTGCCGATCGACATCTGGCCGCTGGTCAAGGTGCACCCGGAGAGCCCGCGCGTCTGCGAGGCCTTCGACGGGATCGTCGCCGGGATGGAGATCGTCGGCGGCGGGACGGACCTGAACGACCCGGTCGAGCAGCGGGTGCGCTTCATCCAGCAGCGCGAACGCCAGGAGACCGGGGCCGAGGCCGACCCCCACCCGCACGACGAAGAGTTCGTGCGCGCGCTCGAATACGGGATGCCGCCGGCGAGCGGCTGCGGCCTCGGGATCGACCGCCTGCTGATGATCATGACCGGGGCGAAGACGCTGCGGGACGTGATCATCTACCCGGCGATGCGTGAGCAGCCCGGCAGCTAGAGCCCGCCTCCTTCCCCTCGCGCTCGTCTACGTGGCGGCGATGCTCGCCGCCTTCGCCATCATCAACGCGAACGCCGAGAACTGGCGGCTGGCGGTCGGGATCTGGGGGACGGCGACGGTGGTCTGCGGATGGTTCGCGCGCAGCGCCTACTTCGCCGCGCTGGCGGCGCTGGCGATCCCGCTCTCGGTTCCGTTCGGGACGGCCGAGAAGTGGCTCGGCAGCGATGCGCCGCTCGTCGCCTTCTTCGGCGTTTTCTACGGCCTCCTCTCGGGGATCGCGATCCTGCTGCTCGTGGTCGTGCGCTGGCTCGCCACGGCGCCGCCGGAGGCCTCGCCGCTCGTGGCGACGCCCGTGATCCGCGCGGGCGTCCTGATCGCGATCGTGGCGGTGCTGCTCGGGTTGGCGGCGACGGTGATAGTGGCCTAAGAGGGCACAGCGGTGCGCTTTATCCACCTCATAGGGTGGAAAAGTCGCACCGCTGTTGGGGCTACGCCGTCTCGAGAACCTCTTCGAGGTTCGCGAGGCAGGTGGTCCAGCCGCCTTTGTGGGAGAGCACGGATTCCTCGTCGCGGAGGCCGCTGTGGGTTAGGCGCACCGTGGTGGCGCCTTCGGCCTCCTCGAAGTCGAGCTCGATCAGGGTCTCCCGGCCTTCCTCGTCCCAGGTCCAGGTGAAGGCGAGGCGGTGGGGCGGGTCGATCTCGGTGTAGTGGCCGCCTCCGCCGTACTCGACGTCCTTGTCGGGGTCGCGCATGACGACGCGGACGGTGCCGCCGAGGCGCAGGTCGACCTTCGCTTCGGGCGTCTCCCAGGCGCGTTCGCCGTGGAACCAGCGGCGCATCACCTCCTCGCTGGTCCAGGCGTCGAAGACCGCCTGGGCGGGGGCCTGGTAGGTGCGTTCGATGGTCAGCGTCCTGCCGCTGATCATCGCCTCGGCTCCCGGCGCCGCAGGTGCAGGGCGAGCCAGGCGCGGGTGGCTAGGAGGCCGCCGGCGGGGCCGGCCAATGCCGGCAGCAGCTCCTCCAGCGGCACCCCGCCGATGTGGGCGAGCGGGATCACGCGGTGGCCGCCGCGTCGTATTCGTCGTGGCGGTTCCACCAGGTGTAGGGCGGGGTCTGGGGGTAGCCCTCCGGCGAGTCCTCCCACTCCTCCTGGCGACCGAGCGCGGTGATGTCGAGGTAGGCCCAGGTGCCACCCATCACCTCATCGCCGCGGCCGTCGACGAAGTAGGTGCGGAAGACCTGCCCATCGTCGTCGCGATGGAAGGCGTTGGTGCCGTGCCATTCGCGGACGTCGTGGTCGGTGTCGAAGGAGTCGGTGATCGTGTACCAGGGAATTTCCCAGCCCATCCGCTCCTTCAGGCGCGCGATGTTCTCCTGCGGGGCGCGCGAGGCGAAGGCGAGGGTGGTGTCGCGGGCGTTGAGGTGGGCGACGTGGGCGACCTGGTCGGCGACCATCGAGCAGCCAGGGCATCCCTTCTCCGGCCAGCCCTTCACGTCCGGGTCGTAGAAGAAGCGGTAGACGATCAGCTGGCGGCGCCCCTCGAACAGGTCGAGCAGGCCCGCCGGCCCGTCCGGGCCCTCGAAGCGGTACTCCTTGTCCACGGCCAGCCGCGGCATCCGGCGCCGTTCGGCGGCGAGCGCGTCGCGGGCGCGGGTCATCTCCTTCTCCTTGACCAGCAGCTCCTCGCGGGCTCCCCTCCACTCCTCGGCTGAAACAACGGGCGGCAGGTTCATCTCGTCTCCTTCTCTTTCAGGTATTCGTCGACGACGTCGAACAGGCGGGTCCAGACGGCGCGTTGCTGCTCCATCCACTCGGCGGCCTCGTCCAGCACGCCGGGCTCGAGCGAGAGCCGGTGGGTGCGGCCTTCGACGACGCGGGTGACGACGCCCGTCTCCTCCAGGACCTTGAGGTGCTTGGAGATGGCGGGCTTGGAGACGCCGAAGTCGCGGGTGACTTCGCCGACGGTCGCCGGGCCGGTGGCGAGGCGTTCGACGATCCCACGGCGTATGGGGTGCGCGAGCGCCTTGAACGAATCGTTAACCATATGGTTAACAATAGCGAACGTCGGGCAGTAGCCTTTGCCGGGTGACTGATGGGCCACAAGCGGGAGCCGTGGCGCCGGCCAACGAGGAGGCCGTGCGGGCTTGGGACACGGTCCTCTACGAACGCTGGAAGCAGAACCGCAAAGTCTTCGTCGGCGCCCTCGACGAGGTGACCGAGGACCTCTTCGAGCTCTTCCCGCCGCCGCGGGGCGGTCGCTGCATCGACGTCGGCTGCGGCTTCGGTGAGACGACGCAGCGGATGGCGGAGCTGGTCGGCGCGGACGGCTTCGCCCTTGGCACCGACTCCTCGCCCCGCTTCATCGAGGACGCGCGGCGGGAGGCCGCCGAGGCCGGGGTCGGCAACGTCGAGTTCGAAGTGGCCGACGCGCAGACGGCGGCGTGGGGGCCGGAGTACGACTACGCCTTCTCGCGGATGGGGACGCAGTTCTTCGCCGCGCCGGTGCCGGCGATGCGGACGATCCGCGGGGCGCTGAAGCCCGGTGGCCGCCTCTCCAAGATCTGCTGGCGGCGCAAGGACGAGAGCCCGTTCTGGGCGGAGACCGAGGCGGTCGTCGCGCGCTTCCTCTCCCGCCCTGAGGAGTACGACGCCGACACCTGCGGCCCCGGGCCGTTCTCGCTCGGCAACCCCGAAACCCTCGAGGGGATCCTCGCGGCGGCCGGCTTCGAGGAGATCGAGCTGCACCGGCGCGACTTCGACTACTTCATGGGCGAGGACATGGAGGAGGCGGTCGACTCGCTGCTGGCGATCGGGCCGGGCGCCGAGCTGATCCGCCTCAACGGCGAGCGCGGCGAGAGCCGCCGGGCGGAGATCGCCGAGGCGCTCGCCGCCCACTACTCGGATTGGCAGCAGCCCGACGGGTCGATCGTCGGCCGCGGGTCGGTCTGGCTCGTCGCGGCGACGAACCCGGGGTAGAGCGCTAGACCGTCGAGCGCATCAGGCCGCCGTCGATCGGGATCACGGCCCCGGTGACGTAGGCGGCGCGCTCGGAGCAGAGGAAGGCGACGAGGTCGCCGTACTCCTTGACCGTGCCGAGGCGGCCGGCGGGCACTTCCTCGCGGGCGGCGGCTTCGACCTGCTCCAGGGAGCCGCCGAGCTCGGCCATGCGGTCGGTGGCGAAGCGGCCGGTGGCGACGGTGTTGACGGTGATCCCGTCGGCGGCGACCTCGCGGGCGAGGGTCTTGAGGAAGCCGACCGTGGCCATCCGGTGGGCGTTGGAGAGGCCGAGCGCGGGGTTCAGCTCGATCGTCGTGGTGGAGCCGACGTTGACGATCCGACCCCAGCCCTCGCCCTGCATGCCGGGGACGACGGCACCGGCGAGGATCCGCGGGGCGAGGACGAGCGAGCGGTAGGCCTCCTCCCATTCCTCGAAGCCGTGGTCGAGGGCCCCGCCCGGGGGCGGGCCGCCGGTGTTGGTGACGAGGATGTCGACCGAGCCAAAGGCCTCGGCGACCTCGAGCGGCAGGCGGGCCAGCCGGTCCAGGTCGGTGGTGTCGGCGACGAAGGGCTCGACCTCGCCGCCGATCTCGCCAGCGGCCTCCGCGAGGGCGACGGCCGAGCGGCTCGAGATCGCGACCTTGGCGCCTTCCCGAGCGAGCGCCGCAGCGATCCCGCGCCCGATTCCCCTGCTGGCGCCCATCACCAGAGCGACCTTGCCCTCCAGACCTAGATCCATGCCCCCAACCCTAGAAGGGATCGGCCCCGCCCAGGACGCTCAGAACCCCTTGCGCGGGTATCGTTCCTGTCGAGCGCCCGTAGCTCAGTGGTCAACGGGTCCTTTCGGGGGCCCAAAGAGCGTCGGTCTTTCAAGCCGAAGGTCGCCGGTTCGAATCCGGTCGGGCGCATGGGAAGCAGTTTTGGGGCAGGAAGTCGCCGGTCTTTCATCGCGCCCTAGCGCTCTTCTCGCACCTTGACCCCCTCGACGAACCAGACCTTGCGCCCGTCGGGGTAGGTTGCGGCTGGTCCGCCGTTGCGGTGACGCAGACCTTCGCGATACCACTTCTCGGTGCCGTTGACGTAGACGCAGGCCGGCGCACCCTCGCGGTGACGAACTCCGTTGACGTAGTACTTGACCGAGCCGTTGGCATGTTCGACGGCGGGACCGTCGTCGCGGTGCAGGCGGCCGTGGCGAAACCACTCCTGCCGCCCGCCCGGGAAAACTCGGGCCGGACCGTCGTCGCGGTGCAACTCACCTTCTGAGTCGCGCCACTCGATCACCCCGTCCACCCCGATCGCGCCCTCATCCTTTGCTTTCACAGGGGGTTCCTACCCCCGGAAAGCGATTCCAGGCGGGGGATCCGGGGCACCCTCACTACCCTGCGGCCATGGGCCTGCGGGCGTTGATCTGGACTTCCGCCGCCGGTCTCTCGATCTTCGTCGCGGTCGTCGCAACGCAGGGGATCGGGGGCACCGGCTTCGATCCCGCGAGCCAGCAGGTCTCCGAGTACGTACACACTTCGGCTGGCACGGCAATGACCTTCGGCTTTTTCGCCTGGGCGTGTTCGCTCCTGGCTTTGGCCGGCGTGACGATCGCACTCGCCAGGGGCGAGACGGTGAGCCGGCTCGCGTACCTGCAGGCCGGCGCCCTCGCTTGCGCCGGCGTCGGGGCAGTTCTCCTCGGCTGCTTCCCGACCGATCGCGGCGCCGAGATTCCGGGAGCGATAGTTCGCGACACCGCCACCGGGAAGGTCCATGACTTGGCGTCCGCGATGACCACCGCCGGCATTCTTCTGGCGGCGATCGTGAGCGCGGTGCGGTTCCACGGCTCGCTTCGAGCCCTTACGTTAGGGATCGTGGGGGTCGCGTGTTCCTCTACCGTCGTCTTCCTCCTGATCGGCGACCCTCTGCCCGGGGTCAGACAGCGGTTTCTTCTCGGCGCCGGCTGCCTTTGGCAGGCCGTCGTGCTCTGGGCTTCCTACCGGGTGCCGGCGTCTACTTCGCCTCGAAGCAGCTTGGATTCTCGATGCAGTACCAGTTGATCCCGGCGCAACCTCCCTGACAGCCTCGGAATTGACGTGGAGCCAGGCGTGCGGACTCGAGGTTGGCCAGGGCGATCCGGTCGGGGTTGCGGACGAATGGCTCCTCGGGCGGTAGCTCCGCGGTTTCGCGAGGGGCGGCGGCCGTCATGTGGACGCCCTCGAGGGAGACGTCGACGACGTACTGGCGTCCGGGCAGATCCGGTGGGTAGAGCTTCCGGAACGGGGGCAGCAACTGCCGCCGCGCCCGCGCTTTGACCAGGACGGTTTGGCCCACCAGCACCTTTGGCTGGGAGGCCTGCATGACCGCGTCGGGGATCGAGGCCATGTAGGGGCCGAAGAGGCCGACGATCAGGCCGGCGGCGACTTTGGTCTGTATGCCCGCTCCGATCAGGTCGCCGACGATCGCCGCGGCGGCGAGGGCGACGAAGACGCGAAAGACGAGGGCGCCGACGATGCGGTGGATGTACCACCAACGCGTGACCTCCTTCCAGCTGTGGGGGAAGGGGAAGGCCGGGTGCGCGTCGCGGCAGGGCCGGTAGCCGAGCTGGCCGCTTATCCGCGGCAGGATCACGTACCAGTCCACGAGGCTCGACGAGTAGACCCCCGTGGCAGCGATGGTCAGGCTCGCCAGGGCTGCGCGCGCGGTGTCGAACGTCGATCCCTCCGGGTGGGAGTCGACCAGGAGGGCGACGAGAGCGATCAACAGCGCAGGCCCCAGGCCACCCCAAGCGTTGTTGCTCATCACAGTGTCCAAGCGGGCACGGTGGGAAGGGATCTCCCCCTCCATCACGGAGACATCGTGCCGGTAGCGCGCCTCGAAGCAGCAAAAGAGCCCGAGCGAAACGGCGGCGCAGCAAAGCGCCACCAACGCAGCCCCGACGATCGCCGCGAGGACGATCAGCACTGAGAGCACGACCAACTGCCCGCGGACGTAAGGGATCGGGCTCATCGAGTCTGAACTCTATGGCTGGCGATCGAGGCATTCACCTGAAGGACTGGCCGCTCCGTGGGCGCGCCGGCCTCAACGTTCGCCCTGGTCGACCTTGTGGAGGACGAAGGTCGAGCGATCGCGGGGCGCCGTCGGTATCCGCGCAATGACCCCAGGGCGAAGGAGCCAAGGCCGATCCGCGTCTTCACCCGACTGCGGCCTGAGGCTGGGGGAGGTCCTGCCCCTGCGCCGCGAAGACTTCGACGGCGAAACCCTCCAAGTCCGCCGCACCGCTCACGAGGGCCAGATCCTCGAGGGAACGAAGACCGACCACGGCGAGCCCGACGCCGGCCGCGTCGTCCCCGCAACCCTCGCCTGGATGCTCGAAGCCCAGATCAACCTCAACGGCCCCGACTGCCAGCTCCTCTTCCCGACCCCTCGCGGCCGCCTCTGGCGCGAGCGCACCTTCTACCGCGACCTCTGGAAGCCGACCCAGGAAGCCTCTGGCCTAGACATCCGTCCCCATGAGTGCCGCCACAGCTACGTAACTCATCTACGAGCTGCTGGCGTTAACGATGCCGACCTAGCCGAGATCGCAGGCCATCAGGTAGCAACCATGTTGGCTAGGTATACCCATCCGACCAGTAGCAGTTTCGATCAGGTACGGAGTCAAATCAGATGATTTATGCCTACCTTAAATAACCGTTGCCGTGGTGAGATCCGCCGGTAAAAGACACCCTTGTTTCAAGGACCAGCGATACGCCCCGAGCTTGGAAATTGATACGTGAATTCTCATGGGTGCCGTGGCCTGGATCAAAACTACTGGCTCAGACAAATCAGTTTCTGAGTCTGTTGCAATTCGCTTCGCGCTCCTTTTGTCAGTAGCGCTTGGAACCGCGCGTCCCCCAGGATGGGTATGCCATTCACCCAAATACCTAAGTGCCCCTTTTGAGGCTGAGAACACCTCGTCAATCTCTTCTTGAACATCATCGACGTGCGGTAGGTACCTCGTCCGCCGATGCTTGGCCCGCGTCCCCGGGGGCTTCGCCAGGACAACTACAAAATCGTCATCAGCCCTATACCCGAACAACGTTCCGCCCGTCTCTCGAAAGCGCCGCCGGACAGCCTCTACAGCGATCAACTCTCTCGCCGCTGCGTCGATCCAGATCCGACTCATTTTGCGCACCAAGGGCATTGATCGAAGGGCTCAAGGAGCCCTTGCTCCCATCTCTTTCCTGAGGGTCGAAAGTTGACGACCGCCCAATCAAAGTCCAACGAGGGATAGCGAGTAATTGAAGTCGCGCGCACCGCGGCTCTTGCCACATTTGAGGCTAGCTCCATAGCGTCAAAGCCCGCACAGGAAGCCGCTGGATGGGAGCACCCATATGGCGTCACTCCCTCTTTAGGATTTTCTTCCTCGGGACGTGGAATGGACTCGTCGGCTAGGAAGCAGTCGATGCAGGGCTTCGGATCTCTTAAGATAACCACACGACCTCCATAACCCCCAAGGCTTAAACCGGCACTAACCAGTGGAACATCACTGTTTGCGCACTGGCGATGGAGGAGTCTCGTGACGTGATGGAGGCCGGTCGCGTCAATGACAACATCGGCCGCATCAACTAGGTCTCGAATTTCGTTGTCATCATCACCAACTGCCAGGCAGTGACCTCTAACCTCCGAATATGGATTTCGGCTTTTAGCCCATGCGGCAACAGCTGACGCCTTGAATTCGCCAGCGGCGCTAACCGATAGGACGTGGCGGACGGAGTTATTTAAATCGAAGCGATCTGGATCGACGACATCGATATGACCAACTCCCGCTTTAGCGAGCTCCCCAACCGCTGGCGCGCCTAGCGCGCCAGCTCCGACAACCAACGCCCAGCAGTCACTAAGTGCCGTCAGCTCAGGTACACGCAAATCGCGTGCGGATTTACTAAAGGCCTGACTCGAAACGATGTGCTCTTCATCAATCGATCCATCCTTCTTCAAAATGGCAAGAAAGAAAACCCATGCCCTACGTTGTTCGCCGCGGCGTGGACCTTCCTCTAGAAACGTTCTAGCGGTCCATAACTGGAGTCCAGTTTTGTTACGGCGTCCGCGCCCCGACCGCTGTTGATGCGGCTGCGACCGGAGCTTCAGCTCCTCAAAAGCATTAGCACACAGTTCAACAAGATCCCTTGGCCGTGGTGGCTCATCAAGTGCACGCCAAGTGTGGCGTCCTCTCTGGCGGTTAGAGCGTGCAACACCGAACGCCGTGCAGACTCGGTTAGGAGTACGTAATGGCTCTGCGCAAATCCCATCTATCCCATCGACGGTGAATGCATTAGGACTGAGCGGGAGGACGTCAAACGTGCCCTCGGTCGAGGCTAGGGACTGTTCCAGCATTGCGTCGAAGACGACAGCGGTTTTGTCCCCGGCCAAAAGGTACCCAGTGATTGGCTCCGGCATTGCTGCCTCACGGTCGGCGACGTTGCCGGCCTCAGAGGCCGCGATCAGACTTAAAACCTCTTGAACCACCAAGGCTGCTCTTTTATCTGGCGTCCACCAATGCGGCTGATCATCCGTGATGCAAAATCGTCCGGAGAATGGATTCTGATGTCTCTCGGTCGTTCCAATTGGGCCGCTCACGTCTGGTGGCAGGAACGGATAGGCCCGGGGAAACCGCACCGTAAGGGGAAGCGAGCCGTCGGGCTCTACCTCTAATTTCAGAACCAGCCTTTCTTCCTCATCGGGAAGACGCTCCACCGGACCTATCTCGGCTAGGTAGGTAAGCTCTAATTCAAATCGCTCCGGGTCGAGCTCCCACCAAGTCTGATCATCCCCACTCAACGCGAGGCGCCCGCTGGGGTTGCTTTTGAGTTCCTGGTATCGGCGGCGGTGGGGTGAAAGGTCCTTCATTGCGCTGTGGACCTGGAAAGTCACGCCCGAAAAGCTCTCGCCATAGTCTGCGGCTCTCATTAAGGTCGCCCGAGCTGAGCGCAGCCTGAGCGGTATACGCCGCCTCGTCAACAACTTTGCGAAAGTCCTGATAGGCAGAAGCGTCCCATCGATCAGCCAAGTTCTCTGATGGAAGGACTGGATTCAAAACTGGGGGCGGCTGGTCGGGATGCTCGGCGAGCTTGCTCGCTAGCCCCAAGAAGGTATCCGTAACTCGCTCGGCATCATTATCGAAGTACGCGAGGCATTCGCTGATTAGCACTTGCAAGACGATCGACTTGATCGCCTGCCGAGCGGTCTGATTATGGTCTCTCCAGCGCTTAAGCATCTGGACCGTCCGGGCAAACTCCGGCCCAAGGCTTTGGCACCACTCGGTGTACTCGGCGGGTGCGGACTCACGCCACCCTTTTCCAGGAAGGGGAATCTCGATGGGCGCAGGTCCATCGCACCTTCGACCGGGGACGATATCTACGTGGAAGCCACCACCGTTCTCCTCGGCATATCGAATGCGAACACATGGGCGCGATCCGTCTCGGTCGATCATCCCTTTGTAGGTGCCATGTTCTTTGAGTGCCTGCTCCATCGTCTGAATTGCGTTCTCAGGCGAATCGTGTGGAAGTGCACTCAGAGCGACAAGATCGACGTCATATTCTCCACCTTGGCGCTCCGGATCAGGTCTTACAGCAGTGCCATTGGGGAAAGAACCTTGCAAGAAGATGTCGTCGCCAACCTTCAAGCCGAAGTGCTCTGCGAGGAATCCACCCAGAGTGTTTGCTGCGCTCTGAATACGATCCGTTTGGGTCTTTCCAAGGACGAGCTTCTCGTAGAAGGTCTCAAAATCTTCAGGGAGCTTCACGCATCTCCTCTCGCTGTGGAGCAGTCATGATTTGCAATTCCGAAAGTAGACGAGGACGCGGGGTAGCAAGAACAGCGAGAGTTGGCATCGCACGTCGAAGAGAAATCGCTCTCGCACAGAGGAAAGATCTGGATGGATCTCCCCGTCTGGTGCAGGCAGACCTGGATCTCGCCCGGGTTGAGCCCAAGCCTGTTGCAGGAGTGCCGCCGTCTCTGCCTTCGTTTCACGGACTAGCCGGCAATAGGACCTACCGATTGACTTTCCCTCACTGGCAGCCCAGCCTTCGTAGAAGTCGATTTTTTCTTGTAGGTCGTGAAACTCGTTGATGAGCTGATATTCGGCCTCTTGAGTGTTCGGGCGCCGCCTAACGCGATAAAGCTGCTCCCGCCAGCCCATGGCAGCGCGATACGCCTCACTGAATAGGCTGCGCTGCCGCTCTAGTTGACCGGTGAGGAGCAGGCCGAAGGCCCGCAATAGAAGGGCGGCGATCGAAACGACGCCGGCAACTATCGCCGCATCAAGCTTTGCGTCGCCTTCCCCAATACCGAGGAGAGCGGCTGGCTCAATGGGGATGCTGGTGCTGGCGAAGGGTAGAAGCAGAAAAGAGTGTGGGCAGGTCAAGGTACGCGCCGGGTTCAAGAGCGGTTAAGTCTATCGGGGGGTTTGATCTGGCTAGGCGACTACGATTTCGGGCTATGCCGATAGTTGACGAGGCTCTCATTGCCGAGGCCGGGCGTCGCCTGGCTGCGGCTGCCCCTGACTCCCAGGTGATTTTGTTCGGCTCCCACGCGCGTGGAGAGGCCACTCCGCGAAGCGATGTCGATTTCCTGGTGGTGGAGCCGGAGGTCGCTAACGAGGCTGAGGAGTCGATTCGCCTTCATCGCACCTTGCGCGATTTGCGGCTGCCGGCGGATGTCATCGTCGTCAGTCGCGAATACGCGGACCGGTGGCGAGAGGTAAAGGGCGGCGTTGTTCACGCGGCTATGTCGCAGGGCCGGGTGCTGGCGGGATGAGTTCCGCGCCGGATTTGCCTGGCGATCTCCTCGCGCTCGCGCGTGAGGATCTTGTGGCTGCGGAGGCACTGGATAGAGCGGAGCGAGTGTCAGATGCGCCGGTTGGGTTCCATGCCCAACAGGCCGTCGAGAAGGCACTGAAGGCGGTGATTGCGAATCGGGATCAGGACTTCCCCTTCACTCACGATCTCGGCCTTCTCATGCAGCTCTGCCAGGACGCCGGGCTAGAGTTGCCCGTTGATCTCGTCGACGCTGATCGCCTCACCCCTTACGCGGCGGCTGTTCGGTACGGCCTTGGCGACCCAGGGGCAGTCGCTACCACCGACGCTCTGAAATGGGCTGCGCTCGCCATCGAATGGGCCGAAAACCAGCTTCATTCAGGCTCCTAGTCTCATCCCGGTCACATCGCCACCACAATCCGGCTTCTCGTGCGGAGGCCCCCTTTCCTTTCAAGCCCCAAGTCGCTTCCACGTCCTCAGGTAGGCGAGAAGAGTGATGCCGCTGAGGGTCTAGCGAGTTGCAGAATGCTGGCGGAGCCTGGGTAAGTGGATGACTAGCTGAGCTGCTCGATAGAGGGATGCATCGGTTTCGGTGCTGGGCAGCCGGAGCCGGAGGACAGTGGGGCCCCGGCCCAGGACTCGAGGAGAGGTCAAGGAAAGGCGTGCTTTCAGAGGCCTCCATTGCTTACGAACACAGGGAGTACATCGTCTGGTTCTCCAAGCTATGCGGGCGTTGAGGCCGACCAGTGGGGGTCCAATCCTGAGAACTAGGTGCCAGCGTCCTTTGCGAACGGTTCGCTTGAGAAGCGTCACCAGGGTGCGGGTGCTTTGGAGTGAGCGTGCTGGACTCACGAGAATGGAATTCGAGGAGCGCGCTTCGGTAGTACCGCCGCTATTGCTGGCGATCGACACGCAGGCAATTTGATGGCCCAGCGTGGTCGGCGGGATCTGCATCCTCGGAGAACTACCGCTCAATACGACTTCGTTGCTCTGTAGGTCGACGAAAGCGGTCTGCAGCGTGGGATTGCCGGTCCACCTTGCGCCGACACAATCGATTGACTCGTTAACGTTGGATCTACCCGATAAAAGCGGGAAGTTTTCAGCTTCGGGGGCTCGTGGCGGGTTCTGGTTGCCACTCAACCAAGCATTGATTTCTGGAGTCGTTAGGTCCGGCCCGCCGCTTGGCGCTCCCACTCGACATTCTCCCTTCACGACGCTATGCGTAGCTACGAGGATCGCGGGACTGTTGAAAACTAAACCTGCCCCGCTATCCCCACCACAAGGGGACCCTGATGGAGACTCTTGGCAGGCGAACGATGGTAGTCCTTGCCCCAGGACACAACGCCACTGAGACAAGGTAATTAAAGACAGCGAATGCTCTTGAAGGCTCGGCGTATCTGGTGCAGTCCGTCCCCAGCCAATCAGCGTGACGAGGGCACTCACGGCAGGGGTGGAGCCTACGCCTCCTACTGGGATCGACCCTACCGCCGAGTTGCTGAAGTCGAACGGTGGATCTACTTCGAGGACTGCAAGATCATGATTGAAGGTATTCGCGACGTAGTCGGGATGCCGCCGCACGCCAATAGCTTCGCGGACCTGTTCCTGCTGCTGGCCATTTGGGACGAGGTTGGTTACCCCTGCGCGGATTACATAGGTATCCCAAGGAGCAGTACCGCGGAACGTGCAATGCGCGGCAGTCAGCACATGGATGGGGTCGAGGATCGAGCCGCTGCAACTCCCGGCTGCTGCCGAGCCCTCCGAACTCATGGTGATCTGTACTGACCATGGGGCGTCGCTGGGGTTGTCGACGGGCGTCCCTCCGAGTGATTGAGAGACCGCGCTACTCCCGGCCGCTGCCGAACAGATAGAAACGAAACCGATTCCTACGCAGATGGCGGCCAGTCCGCGAGCGATCATGTCGGAGCCAAGTATCACTAGCCAGCATCCTAAACGCCGCTGAATGCTTAGCCGCATGGTGTAAAGCCTCAAGAGGCGGAGGGCGATGGGACTCGGAGGGGCACGTCCTGCGCTATGTCGGGCAGCCAGCGAATCGTGAGCCTGACCGTTTTCGGGGCTCAGCGCATCCTCGACCGGGAGGGCGGCTCGCCGTTGCTCGACCTAGTGTTCGGTCTGATGTAAGAACTCGTGCCCGTGGTGGGCTGCCCAGTCGTCAACGAGACGTCCGAACTCGGCGTGGGTGTAGTCGATGACGTAAGCGTTGCGGATGGGGTCCATGGGCAGACGCAATTCCCCGTAGAGATTCCAATGGACGCCGTTTGCAGGCTGGCGCCGGATGTAGATAGCGATCCAGGCGAATCCCTGCCATACGAACTTGAGTTCGGTAGGGCCGATCTTGCAAACCGCGCGCATCCTGGGCGCTCGCCGGGGCTCCCCTTTGGCCATAGCTAGAACTGGAGTGACGAAGGGCCTGGCTGCTACGAGGTTGGGAGGAGCCCAACCCTCCTCCCTGACGAGGCGGTCGATCTCCTCCTCGTCGACAGCAACGATCGTGCATCGCGGCGAGGAAGCTTTGACTTCCTCGGCCCTGCGGGCGCCAGTGATGTCGACGAGTCGGCCATCCGGCCGCCGCGCGCAAATGTGATTGCAGGTGCCATCGTCCGCATTGATCGCGACCAGTTCCCAGCCGGTGCGAGCAACGATCGCAAGAGCGAGTCCATGGCACTGCCCCAGACGGAAGGCGGCCGACGAGCGTTCGTCAACAACCCCTTCCTCCACCAGGTAGAGCGTCTGCGACGGGCCCTGCAGCTCGATCGTTCGGGGACTCACATCAAGCTCCCTGGATTCCGGTCTTCGCGATCTGTGCGGCACGGCAAAAGAGAAGGGCCTGGACGAGCCCCAGCGCTTGCGCCGACTGCCGAGCGGCCTCGGTGCCCCAGGAGGGGGAAGCGAGACTCTCCGTCATTCCGGTGGCGGCGCCCGAGAGCCCCTCGAGCCAGGAATCGAAATCGGCGTCGGCGCCAAAGCCCTCTTGTTCGGGCCACTCCGCCGCCCGTGCGAGGCGCCAACCGGTCCCATCCTGGGCGAGAAGGAGAAGGTCGCGGTCTTCGCCGTCGACGAGCATCTCGACCGCTGCTCGCGCAAGTGACCAGCGGTTGGTAGCGGTTCCAGCGGCTGCTGCGAGCCAGGCCAGGCGACAGGCGGCGGCCAGGCGTGGGCTCTCTACCGCCTCCGGCCCGCCGTCGAGCAGGGAGGAATCCACTACCGCCGCCAGCAACTCTGCGGCCGGGCCGCGGGCGTGGCCGGCGAGATCGATCACCCGGTCCGGGGCCTCGCCTAGCTGACTCTCGGCGTTGTCCAGGACGCGCGTTCCTGCGTCGACGTGCTGCGGCTGGATCGGCATCGTCCAGTCGCAGCGGCGATCGCCCGGCCAGCGCGGATCTCCAGCCGGCCCCACGGCGCCGGCTATCCACGGCACCGCTTCCCCCCACCCGGTTCCCGGCGCCTGGTCCAGCAGGACCAGAGCCCCGAGCAGCGCCTGGCCGGTTTCAATCGCCGCCATCTCGCTTGCGGCCCCACCGGCCGGCGCGGCTACGACGAGTGACAGCCAGGGCCATGATTCCGCCTCGGCCAAGGCATCGAGGCGCTCTTGGCCGACTCCGGGGTCTTCCTTCCCATCCAGGTAATGCTCGGTCCACCAGGAATCTCCGCTGAAGCGGAACCCCGCCAAGCCGTGACGGCGGGCAAGGTCGGCGGCCGCATCGTCGATGGAGGGATCGAGATGTCCGGTGATCGCGTGCTCGCCGAGGGTCAGCGCCGCCGCCGCGCCATCGGCATCCCTCTCTGAGCTGAAAATGCCTCCTAAGGCAAGTGCCGCAACCCCCCAGCCCGCACGCGCCTCAGTCATCTGTCCTTCCCTATCCCCAGTAGCTTGTTACTGCACATGGTCGAATTGAGTAATGGGGTTGACGGTAGCAATGGCGGCGAGGTCGAGAGCGAGGCAGAACGCTGGCTCCGCGAGAGTCGCAGCGAACTGGCAGAGCTCCTGTTAGGAGAGCAGCGCGATGACGAGGCAGTCTTCCAACGTTGGCTCGAGCAGCACCCTGCCTTCGTTCCGGGTGCCCGCGGCGCGGGTGGCAATTCAGGCCACGATCCCTGGCCGGGAGCCCTCATCACGCAGCCCAGACTGACCGGGATCATTGGCAAGGTTCCTGACTTCTGTTGGCTTGCTACCGACAGCGCTGAGTTGACTGCCGTCTTCGTCGAGATTGAGACGCCAGCAAAGCGATGGCAGCAGCGGGAGAAGGCGGTTCAGAGCGCCGAGCTGACCCAGGCCCTTGAGCAGATCAACGCCTGGAGAGCTTGGTTCAATAGGCCTCAAAACCAGAGTGTTTTTCTAGACGACTACCTGGTTCCCGACCTTCTCACCAGCCGACAATTCTCCCAGCGGTACATCTTGGTTCATGGCTCGCGCTCCGAGTACGCCAGCGACGTGGAGCGGGAGAGGCAGAGGGCGTCCAGCATTCGCGGGGCCGACTTCGAAGCCATGTCCTTCGATCGTCTGCTCGGCCTTGCCTCGACCTGGGCCTCGCGCTTCGCCTGCGTTCATCGCGAGGGTTCGGAGTTCCGCGCGGTCGCGGTGCCGCCCATCTGGAAGCCAGGGCTGGTTAACCCAGACGGTGTGCAACGCACTAGCGGCTATGAGGATGTGCTGGTCGAGAGCGGTATGCCAGAGAACCGGCGCGAGGCGGTTCTCGCCGAACTGGAGGAGATCCGGTCCAGGGAGACGAGCCCACCTCGCTACTTCCCATGAATAGGGTACCGTCGAGTTCAATGGAGGCGGGGGAGCACCTTCAAGACACGAATGATCCGCTGGGAGGGCTTGGAAGCGAGTGTGTCGCTCTGTATGAGGTGATCCCAGCCGATGGTTCGGCGATCAGCAACAAAGCGGCGCGTGAGGCTCTCGGCTGGGAGAGCGAGCCGTACTTCTCGGTCCGCGACCGGCTTGAAGACGCCGGATTTATCCTCCGCGGCCGTGGCCGGGGAGGCACCGTGCGGCGCATCCCGGAAAAGGCACCGGCAGAGCCAGGAGACGCTGAGGTTGAGGCCGCAACGGTGGATGAGGCTGCCGACGCGCTCGCGGATTCCTTCCGGCGCGAGCACGATTTGTACGACCCGATGCGAGAGGTGATCGAGTCCAAGTGGGCGAGGGACCGCCGCGCTACCCCGATTGCGGTGGAGGTAACGGCCCACGGAGGGAGCCGGCCGACTGGTATTTGGGCTCGTCCCGACATCACGAGCGTCGAGGTCCGAGTGTTTGCTCATGTTCCGGGCAAGCACCTCGAGGTTGTCACGTTCGAGGTAAAGCCGAGTGATGCAATAACGGTGCAGGCGGTCTATGAGGCTCTCGCCCATAGGCGTGCCGCTACCCGTTCGTATGTACTGCTCCACGTCCCGGCTGACCAGCGTCAGGATCTCGAATCGGCCGTGACGGAGCTTTCTGAGGTGGCGAGGGCGCACGGCATCGGTGTCATTACCGCCGAAGACCCAGCTGACTACGAGACGTGGGAAGAACGCGAGGTCGCCGATCGGGTCGAGCCCGATCCGGAGCGCCTCGACAGATTCATCGGTCGGCAAATGAGCGAGACGTCGCGAACGGCTATCGGCATCCAATTGCGCTGAGGCCGAGTGACTGAGCTTCGCTCAGTTTGGAGTCGCATCTTGGTCGCATTGCCACCTCGAACCCACTGTCAGCGCGGAGGACCCTCCTCCTTTCAAGCCGAAGGTCGGCAGGGCGGGATCGTCTGCCAGTAGCCGGGTTCGACGGGGCCTATGCTGCGGACATGGCGCTTCAGCGGATGGACAACGTTCTCATCGTCGTCGAGGACCTCGAGGTGGCTAAGGGGTTCTTTGCCGAGCTGGGGATGGAGTTGGAGGGGGAGACGCAGGTCGAGGGGGCTTGGGCGGACAAGGTTGTTGGGCTCGAGGGGGTTCGGGCCGACATCGCGATGATGCGGACTCCGGACGGGCACGGGCGGGTGGAGCTGTCGAAATTCCACACGCCGGCGGCGGTCAGGGTTGGGCCGGAAGATGTGCCGGCGAACGCGCTGGGGATGCGCCGGATCATGTTCGCCGTCGACGACCTCGACGACGACGTCGCCCGCCTGCGCGAGCACGGTGCCGAGCTCGTCGACGAGATCGCGCAGTACGAGGACTCCTACCGGCTCTGCTTCGTGCGCGGTCCCGAGGGCATCGTCATCGGGCTGGCCGAACAGCTCGGCTAACTTCGCAGCCCGCCTTTATGTACTCCTCTGTTTGTGGCTTTGGATGTCGGATCAACGTCCAAATTCGCTGAAAGTCCCCCTGCAAATGAGGTAACTCCACGCGGGGGACGTTGAATGGTCGCCGCTGTTTTGCCTATCCTCCTGCAGCTCTTGCGTTTTCCAATGTCAACCGGTGGGTAGGAGGATTCCTTTGGGCTCTTCAAATTCGTTGTGGGGCCCGAAGCTGAATCGGCGGGCGCTCGGCACTCTGGTCGTGGTCCTGCTGGCGCTGGCGGTTCCCGCACTCGCGTTGGCAGCCCTCAAGGACAAGTCTTCGGCTCCCAAGGAGAGCGGATCGAGCTCGGCCACCAGCTGCCTCGGCCTCGAGATCACGATTCGCGGCACCAGCGGCGACGACCGTCTGCGCGGCACGCCCGACACCGACGCCATCGCCGGTCTCGGCGGCGACGACCGAATCATCGGCGGCGGCGGCATCGACGTCATCTGCGGTGGCGACGGGGACGACTTCATCACCACCGGCAGAGGCCCGGACAAGATCCACGGCGGCCCGGGAGACGACAAAGTCGTCTCGAGGAAAGGCCCCGACATGGACTACGGGCTGCAGGGGAACGACCTTCTCAACGGCGGCCCCGGCTTCGACGCCTGCCTCGGCGGCAGCGGCGATGACCTCGAACGACGGTGCGAGCAGGTGGCGCCGGCGCTGGAGAAAGGCAAAGAAGGCAAATGCGTCGGCAAAGGCGCCGACAAAGGCAAATGCCAGAACCGCGCTCCGGGCGCGGTGGGTGACGTCGCCACCACCGACGAGGACACCGCGAAAGCGATCGCCGTCCTCGCCAACGACACCGACGCCGACGGCGACCCCCTCACCGTCACCTCCGTCGACACGACCGGCACCAAAGGCACGGTGACGATCACCGGCGGCGGCAGCGGGGTCAGCTTCGACCCGAGCGGCAAATTCGACGCGCTGCAGGTGGGCCAGACCGCCAGCGACTCGTTCGCCTACACGATCAGCGACGGGCAGGACGGGACCTCCACCGCGACCGTCGCGGTCACCATCACCGGCGTCGACGACGCTCCCAAAGCCGTCGCCGACAGCGCCGAAGCGAAAGAAAACGACTCCTCCGTGCACGTCGACGTCCTCGCCAACGACACCGACGTCGACGGCGGGCCGAAGGCGGTGCAGTCGGCAAGCGACGGCGCCCACGGCACGGTCACCGTCAGCGCCGAAGGAAAAGGCGTCGACTACGCGCCCGAGGCCAACTACTGCGGCCCCGACAGCTTCACCTACACGCTGAACGGCGGCTCGAAAGCCACCGTCTCGGTCGAGATCGAATGCATGGACGACGCGCCCCTGGCCGTCGACGACTCGGCGACGGTCCAGGAGGACGATGCCGGATCGGCGATCGACGTCCTCACCAACGACACCGACACCGACGGCGGACCGAAGGAAGTCAAATCGGTGACGCAGCCGGCCAACGGCACGGCGACGATCACCGGCGGCGGCAGCGGGGTCAGCTACGCACCCGACGCCAACTACTGCAACGAACCGCCGGGGACCACGCTCGACACCTTCACCTACACGCTCAACGCCGGCTCCCACACCTCGGCCACGACGGCGAGCGTGACGGTCAAAGTCAACTGCGTCGACGACGCGCCGGTCGCGGTCAACGACACGAAAACCGTGGCTGAGGACTCGAGCGCCAGCGCGATCGACGTGCTCGCCAACGACACCGACATCGATGGCGGGTCGAAAACGATCGAATCGGTGACCCAGCCCGCGAACGGCACCGTCGTCATCACCGGCGGCGGCACCGGGCTCACCTACGAACCGGACGCCGACTACTGCAACGACCCCCCGGGGACGGCCCCCGACACCTTCGAATACACCCTCAACGGCGGCGCGAAAGGGACTGTCGCGGTCAAAGTCACCTGCGCCGACGACGCGCCGGTCGCGGTCAACGACACGAAAACCGTGGCTGAGGACGCCAGCGCCAGCGCGATCGACGTCCTCGCCAACGACACCGACATCGACGGCGGCACCAAGACGATCGAATCGGTGACGCAGCCGGCCAACGGCACGGTGACGATCACCAACAGTGGCGCTGACCTCACCTACGAACCGGACGCCGACTACTGCAACGACCCCCCGGGGACGACCCCGGACACCTTCACCTACACCCTGAACAGCGGCTCGACGGCCACCGTCTCGGTCAAAGTCACCTGCGCAGACGACGCGCCGACGGCGGTCAACGACAGCGACTCGGTCGAAGAGGACTCGGGCGCCACGGCGATCGACGTCCTCGCCAACGACACCGACATCGACGGCGGCACCAAATCGATCGAATCGGTGACCCAGCCCGCGAACGGCACCGTCGCGATCACCGGCGGCGGCACGGGTCTCACCTACGCACCCGACGCCGACTACTGCGACGAAGCCAACGACGACACCTTCACCTACACGCTGAACGGCGGCTCCACCGCCACCGTCTCGGTCGAAGTCGAATGCGTCGAGGACGTCCCCGGGGCCGTGAACGACTCGACCAGCGTCGAAGAGGACTCCGGCGCCAACGCGATCGACGTGCTCGCCAACGACACCGACCCTGACGGCGGCAGCAAAGAAATCGAATCGGTGACCCAGCCGGCCAACGGCACCGTCGCCATCACCGGCGGCGGCACGGGTCTCACCTACACGCCCGACGCCGACTACTGCGACGAAGCCAACGACGACACCTTCACCTACACGCTGAACGGCGGCTCCACCGCCACGGTCTCGGTCGAAGTCGAATGCGTCGAGGACGACCCGGTCGCGGTCAACGACACGAAAACGGTTGAAGAGGACTCCGGCGCCAGCGCGATCGACGTCCTCGCCAACGACACCGACGTGGACGGCGGCACCAAATCGATCGAATCGGTGACCCAGCCCACCAACGGCACCGTCGTCATCACCGGCGGCGGCACCGGCCTCACCTACGAGCCCGACGCCGACTACTGCAACGAACCGCCTGGGACCACCCCCGACACCTTCGAATACACCCTCAACGGCGGCTCCACCGCGACCGTCTCGGTCAAAGTCGAATGCCTTGACGACTCACCGGTCGCGGTCGACGACGAAGACTCGGTTGAAGAGGACTCCGGCGCCAGCGCGATCGACGTCCTCGCCAACGACACCGACATCGACGGCGGTTCGAAATCGATCGAATCGGTGACCCAGCCCACCAACGGCACCGTCGTCATCACCGGCGGCGGCACCGGGCTCACCTACGAGCCCGACGCCGACTACTGCGACGAAGCCGAAGACGACAGCTTCGAATACACCCTCAACGGCGGCTCCACCGCGACCGTCTCGATCGAAGTCGAATGCGTGATCGATCCTCCGACCGCGGTCAACGACAGCGACACGGTCGAAGAGGACTCCGGCGCCACGGCGATCGACGTCCTCGCCAACGACACCAATCCCGACAACGGCACCAAGACGATCGAATCGGTGACCCAGCCCGCGAACGGCACCGTCGTCATCACCGGCGGCGGCACCGGCCTCACCTACGAGCCGGACGCCAACTACTGCAACGAACCGCCTGGGACGACCCCGGACACCTTCACCTACGAAATCACCGGTGGCTCCGAAGCCACGGTCTCGGTCAAAGTCGAATGCGTCAACGACCCGCCGACCGATCTCGCCCTCTCTCCCTCCTCGCTGAAAGAGAACGAACCGGCCGGCACCGAGGTCGGCAGCTTCACGACGACCGATCCTGATCCGGGCGACACGTTCACCTACAGCCTGGTCACCGGCGAAGGCGACGCCGACAACGGCAGCTTCGAAATCTCCGGCGACAAACTGAAAGCCAAAGCCAGCCTCAACTTCGAGGCCGACTCGAGCTATTCCGTCCGCGTCCGCACCACCGACAGCGGCGGCGAAACCTTCGAGAAACAGGTGACGATCACCGTCACCGACGCCAACGACCCGCCGACCAACCTGGCGCTCTCGAATAACGAAATCAACGAGAACGAACCGGCCGGCACCGAGGTCGGTGCCCTCTCGACCACCGACGAGGACGTCGCCGACACCTTCACCTACAGCCTGGTCACCGGCGAAGGCGACGCCGACAACGGCAGCTTCGAAATCTCCGGCAACAAACTGAAAGCCAAAGCCAGCTTCAACTTCGAGGCCGACTCGAGCTACTCCGTCCGCGTCCGCACCACCGACAGCGGCGGCAAAACCTTCGAGAAACAGCTGACGATCACGGTCATTGACGTCAACGATCCGCCGACCACCGTCGCCGACAGCTACACGGGCGCGGTCGGCAACACGACCGCCGTTCTCGGCAACGTCGTCTCGGAGCCGAACGTGACCCTGAGCGGGATGAGCGGCAACGTGCCGAGCGCCAACGACAGCGACGAGGACGCCGGTGACACGATCAGCGTCGTCGCCGAGACCGTCTCCAGCACCGGCGGCGGCAGCGTCACGATCGACGCCGACGGGACCTTCACCTACAAACCCGGCGTCGGCGACAAGAACCAGACCGACAGCTTCTCCTACAAAGTCACCGACGGCGAAGCGACGACCAGCGGCACGGTCTCGGTCGGGATCGAAAACACCCTCGTCTGGTACGTCGACGGCGGCGCCGCCTCCGAAGGCGACGGCCGCTCGGCGACCCCCTACAAAGTCCTCTCCGGCATCAACGGCGCCGGTGGCGCCGGCGACGCCGACGGCTCGTCCGACTACGTCTTCCTCTACGGCTCCAACACCTACTCCGGCGGCCTGCCGCTGGAGACGAGCCAGAAACTGATCGGCTCGCCGCACGGCCTCAGCGTGCCCAACCACCCGAACCTTGTGGCGGCCAGCGGCACCAACCCGGTCGTCACCAACGCCGCCGGCGACGCGATCGCGCTCGCCAGCGGCTCCGAAGTCCAGCGGACGAACGCGGCCAACGCCAGTGGCGTCGGCATCCGCGGCACCGCGATCACCACCGCCACCGTCGGCTCGAACACCGTCGTCAGCAACAACAGCGGCGGCGGCATCGCCCTCAGCGGCGCGGCGGGCGGCGAAATCTCGATCGGCTCGACGATCGAAAACCAGAACGGCAGCGTCGTCTCGATCGCCAACCGCAGCAGCGGCACGGTGACCCTCAGCGGCAACATCACCTCGGCCAACGGCGGCGTCTCGGCGACCAGCAACACCGGCGCCAACATCGCCTACACCGGCACGCTCAACCTCACTCGCTCCAGCGGCGAAACCTTCGCGGCCACCGGCGGTGGCAGCGTCAAAGCAACCGGCTCGGGCAACAAAGCCACGACCACGAGCGCGACCGCGGTCCGGGTCACCGGCACCACGATCGCCAGCGGCGGCGTCAACTTCCAGAGCGTCAGCTCGACCGGCGCCACCAACGGCATCGTCCTGGAAAACACCGGCTCGACCGCCGGTCTGACGGTCAGCGGCACCGGCAGCGCCGGCACCGGCGGCACGATCACCACCTCGACCGGCCCCGGCATCCTGCTCAACAGCACCTCCGGCGTCAGCCTCACCAACGTCAAAGTCACCAGCGGCGGCGACGACGGCATCCGCGGCAGCAACGTCAGCGGCCTGACGCTGGCGAGCTCGGAAGTGAGCGGCAACGGCAACGCCGTGACCGAGAGCGGGCTCGACCTCGTCAACCTGACCGGCACCGTCAGCCTCAGCAAAACGACGGTCGCCGCCAGCGCCTACCGCAACGTCTCGGTGGTCAACGAATCGGGCACCGTCAGCGCAACCGTCTCCGAAGGGACCTACTCGAACACCAACAACTCGGTGGTGGGCGACGACGCGATCTTCTTCGAAGGCACCAACACCGGCACGATCGGCCTCACGGTCGAAAACGCGACCTTCACCAACAACGGCGGCGACCACGTCCAGGTCACCACCGACGCCGCCAACACGGTGACCGAGAACGTCACGGTCAAAGGCAACACGATGTCGAACACCGTCGGCCAGCCCGGCGGCGCGGTGACGCTCAACCCGGGCGGCAACGCGACGATGGAGGCTTCGGTGCTCAACAACGGGATCACCGGCGCCCGCGTCGAGGGCATCACCGTCGACACCCCGGGCAGCCAGTCCTCGGCCCAGCCCGCCCAGGTCGACGTGACGATCAGCGGCAACACGATCGGCAACACCGGCGTCAACCTCTCCGGCTCCTCGAGCGGCAACGGCATCGGCGTCCGCTCCAACGGCGCTGCCAGCGTCGACGCCCTCGTCACCAACAACAACGTCTCCCAGTACGCCAACACCTCGGGCCTCGAACTGCTCCAGAACGACGGCTCGGGCAGCCTCAACGCAACCGTGCGGGGCAACACGATCACCAAACCGGGCACGGTCGCCGAACCCGAACCGCTGCAGTTCGGGATCCGCGCGGTGATCGGCAGCCTCGCGGGGGACAAAGGCACCAACTGCCTCGACATCGGCGGCGCCGGAGCCCTGGCCAACAACCTCACCGGCTCGGCCAGCCCCGAAAACCCGAACTTGCGCCTCTCGATGAACGGCGAAGCGACCCTGCAGCTGCCCGGCTACGGCGGCAGCGCTCACGACAACGCCGCCGTCCAGACCTACCTGGCGGGTCGGAACACCGCCCCCAACGGGGTCAAAGCGACCCAGTTCGACGCGACCTCCAACTACACGACGGCGGCGTCCTGTGCCCTTCCATAAAAGACCCTTTTCTGAAAGTTCGCTTTCCCTTAACAAATCAGCTCTCTTCAATAAATAGGTTCTTTTCTAATGGCTGAGCCGTTCATAGGAGAGCTGCGGTTGATGAGCTTCAACTTCCCGCCCAAGGGCTGGGCGGAATGCAACGGGCAGCTGATGCCGATCCCCCAGAACCAGCCGCTGTTCTCGCTGTTCGGGACGATGTACGGGGGCGACGGACGGGTCAACTTCGGCCTGCCGGACCTGCGCAGCCGCGTCCCCTTCCACGTCGGCACCGGCTACAGCCAGGGCCAGAGGGTCGGCGAGGAGTTCCACACCCTGACCCAGAGCGAGATGCCGGCCCACAACCACATCGTCCAGGCCTCCCAGCAGCAGGGCAGCCAGGCCGCCCCGGTGATCCTCGCCGCCAGCGACAACACCTACCGCACCGCCGACAACCTGACGATCATCAACCCGCAGACCCTGAGCAGCGTCGGCGGCTCCCAGGCGCACGAGAACCGCCCGCCGTTCACCGTCCTCAACTGGTGCGTCGCGCTCCAGGGAATCTTCCCGAGCAGGAACTAGAGATGGCGCAACCTTACGTCGGTGAGATCAGGATGTTCGGCGGGACCTTCGCCCCCGCGGGGTGGGGATTCTGCAAGGGCCAGCTGATCCCGATCGCCGAATACGAGACGCTCTTCAACCTGATCGGCACCACCTACGGCGGCGACGGTCAGGAGACCTTCGCCCTCCCCGACCTGCAGGGCCGGATCGCGGTCCACCAGGGGAAAGGGCCGGGCATCACCCAGGACTACACGATCGGCGAGGTGGGCGGCGTCGAAGAAGTGACGCTGACGAGGGAACAGATGCCCACCCACAGCCACGGGATGCTCGCCTCCCAGGGGCCGGGCAACAGCAACACCCCGCAGGGCAACGTGATCGGGTCGCCGCCCGCCGTCACCCTCTTCAAACGTGAAGCCCCGGACCGGAATCTGGCGCCGACGATGGTGCTGCCGGTTGGCAACTCGCAACCGCACGAAAACAAGATGCCCTACCTGACGATCACCTACATCATCTCCTTCTTCGGGATCTACCCCTCACCCACCTGATGGCCGACCCCTTCATCGCAGAGATCCGCGTCTTCGGCTTCAACTTCCCGCCCAAGGGCTGGGCGGAATGCAACGGGCAGCTGATGCCGATCTCCCAGAACACCGCTCTCTTCTCGCTGCTCGGGACCAACTTCGGGGGCGACGGCAAGGTCACCTTCGGGCTGCCCAACTTCCAGGGCGCGGCCGCGGTCGGGCAAGGCCAGGGCTCCGGCCTCGCCGAACGCTACGTCGGCGAGGAAGGGGGCGCTCCCAACGTCACCCTCCTGCAGAACGAAATTCCGACCCACACCCACCAGGCGCTGGGCACCAACGAACCGGCCGAAGTGCAGGCGCCGGCACCCGACCGGGCGCTGGCCCGCTCGACGCCCGGCTTCGCCTACCAGTCCAACTCGACGAGCAACCTGGTCCAGATGAACTTCCAGTCGACCACGATCGTCGGCAACAGCAATCCCCACAACAACATGCCGCCGTCGATGCCGCTCCTCTTCTGCATCGCTCTCCAGGGCGTCTACCCACCGCGTGAATAACCAGGTGATCCCGGATGCCGAATGAGCCATTCATAGGAGAGCTGCGACCGATGAGCTTCGACTTCCCGCCGAAGGGTTGGGCGCAGTGCAACGGGCAGCTGCTGCAGGTCAGCCAGTTCCAAAACCTGTTCGGGCTGCTGGGAACGTTCTACGGCGGCGACGGCAAGACCACCTTCGGGCTGCCGGACCTGCGCAGCCGCGCTCCGATCGGATACCACCCGGCCTACCCGATGGGATCGAAAATAGGCCGCGAGTTCCACACCCTGACGCAGCAGGAGATGCCGGCCCACAGCCACCAGGTGATGGCCTCCTCGAGCGTCGCCAACCAGGCGATGCCTGCGATCCTCGCCTCGACCGACAACACCTTCAGAACCGCCGACGATCTGATCCCGCTCCACCTGGGGACGCTTTCCCAGGCCGGCGGCGACAAACCCCACGAGAATCGCCATTCCTACAGCGTCCTCAACTGGTGCATCGCGCTCCAGGGGATCACCCCGAGGCCCGCCTGAGATGGCGCAGGGTTACCTGGGGGAGATCAGGATGTTCGCCGGGGCGTTCGCGCCCCAGGGTTGGCTCGAATGCGGGGGCCAGATCCTGCCGATCTCCGAGTTCGACACGCTCTTCAACCTGATCGGCACCACCTACGGCGGCGACGGCGTGGAGACTTTCCGGCTGCCGGACCTGCGTGGCCGGGTGCCCGTCCACACCGGCCGCGGGAACGGGATGACCGAGGACTACCCGCTCGGCACGCAGGGCGGGGCCGAGGAGGTCTCGCTGACCCCCGAGCAGCTTCCCGTCCACAAACACGCGTTCATGGCCTCGAAGGGTCCGGGCTCGAGCCGGATCCCCGAGGGCAACGTGATCGGCTCGCCGCCGGCGGTGAAACTCCTGAAAGAGCGGGAAGAACCGGAAAAAAAACTCGCCCCCTCGATGGTGGCCCCGGCCGGCGAATCCCAGCCGCACGAGAACCGCATTCCCTACCTGACGCTGACCTGCATCATCTGCATCGACGGCGACTACCCCTCTAAAGGCTAATGGCAGATCCATTCATCGGCGAGGTCCGCGTCTTCAGCTTCACCTTCGCCCCCGTCGGCTGGGCGGAATGCAGGGGCCAGCTGATGCCGATCACGCAGAACAAAGCGCTTTGGTCCCTGCTCGAAACGCGCTACGGAGGCGACGGCAAGAACACCTTCGCGCTGCCCAACTTCGAAGCGCGGGCGCCGATCAGCCAGGGACAGGGAGAAAGCGCCAGCTACGAGGTGGGCGACGAAGGCGGCGCCTTCAAGGTCACGGTGACCGAGCCTCAGCTCGCTGCCCATTCCCACCCGCCGCTCGGGACCAACGAACCGGCCGAACTCCAGGCGCCGGCCGAAGGCAGGATCCTCGCCCGCTCCTCGCCTGGCTACGCCTACCACGGCGACGTCACGAAAAACCTGGTCAAGATGAGCCCCAGAGGGACCAACGTCGTGGGCTCCGGTCAGCCCCACGACAACACCTCGCCGGCGATGGTGCTCCGTTTCTGCATCGCCCTGCAGGGGGTCTTCCCCAACCGCCCGTGAGCGCTCCTGCTCCGTCCGTGACCTTGCGGCCGGCGGAGGAGGGCGACCGGCCGTTGATGCTGCGCGTCTACGCCAGTGTGCGGGAGCCGGAACTGGAGGCGGCGGGGATGCCCCGCGAGCAGTGGCCCCCGTTCGTCGAGCACCAGTTCGAGGCCCAGAGCCGCCACTACGAGAGCTACGAGGACACCAGCTTCGAGGTGGTGCTGGCGGACGGGGAGCCGGCCGGGAGGCTGATCGTCGCCCGCTGGCCGCAGGAGCTGCGGGTGGTCGACGTCGCCCTGCTGCCGGAGCACCGCGGCCGCGGCATCGGCGGCGCGCTGATGCGTGAGCTGATCGAGGAGGCCGACGAGCGGAGGGTGAAGGTCTCGGTCCACGTCGAGCGCTTCAACCCGGCCCGGCGCCTCTACGCTCGCCTCGGCTTCCAGCCGGTCTCCGAGACCGACGTCTACCTTCTGCTCGAGCGCCCGCCGGCGACGAGCTAGGCGAAGACGGCCTGGTAGACCGAGGCGTGCTCGTCGCGCCCCAGCGGCACGATGAAGATCTCCATCGCCCCGACCGCCCCATGCTCGAAGCGGTAGGTCCCCTGCGGCAGCAGCGGATCTGCCGGTCCCTGGAAGAGCAGCGAGAAGGGCGGTCGCGGCGCGTGCTCCCCCGAGTCCGCCGCGGCCGCCTCCGCGAGGAGGAGCTCGACCGTGGCCTCCCCGTCGCCGCCGACGGTGAAGCTCTCGCCGACGGCGGGGGTGAAGGTCTCGAGGGTCGGGGCGGCGGGCGCCGGCTCGTTTGAGATGGGCTCGTCCACGAGTGAGGGTCAACCTACTGCTTGTAAGGTGAATGCGTGGCCAAGGGGAGGTTGCAGAAGCGTGGTGACGTGAGCTCCCTGGTGGAGGCGCGCGCGGCGCTGGCCGCTCGCCTCCGCGAGCGCCTGCCCGAGCTTCAGGACGCCGTCGCGACCCGGGTCTACTCGATCTCCGATCCCCATGAGGTCTCCGACCCGGCCTACCTTCAGGGCCTCAAGGGGGCGCTGGCCGCTGCGGTCGAGTACCGGGTCGAGGTGCTCGAGAGCGGCGAGCGCCAGGCGCCGAACGTTCCCCCGGCGCTCCTCGCGCAGGCTCGTCTCGACGCCCGCGACGGCGTTCCCCTCGACACCGTCTTGCGTCGCTACTTCGCCGGCAACGCGCTGCTGGGCGACTTTCTCGTCGAAGAGGCGGAGCGGGCCGAGGTGCCGAACTCGACCCTGCGCCGTCTGCTCGGCGAGCAGGCGACGCTCGGCGACCGCCTGATCGCCGCCGTCAGCGCCGAGCACGCCCGCGAGGCGCAGAGCCGGCCCCGCAGCGCCGCCGAGCGCCGTCGCGAGTCCGTCAAAAGCCTGCTCGCGGGAGAGCTCGTCGACACCTCCGAGCTCGGTTACGAGCTCGACGCACACCACCTGGGGCTGATGGCTAAAGGCGAGGGGGCGGAGGAGCTGATGCGCGAGCTGGCCGGCGAGGTCGATCGCCGCCTGCTGATCGTCCAGCGCGAGGAGGAGGCGAAGTGGGCCTGCTGGTTAGGGGGCGTTCGCCCGCTCGCGCCCGAGCAGGCGTTGCAAGCGCTCGACGGCGTCGTCCCCGAGGGCCTGTTTGTGACCGTCGGCGAGCCCGCCGAGGGACTTCCGGGGTGGCGGTTCAGCCACTTCCAGGCGAAGGCGGCGCTGTCGATCGCCGAACGCAGAGGCCAGCCCGTCGTCCGCTACGCCGACGTCGCCCTGCTCGCGGCGGCCGCCCGCGACGACCTCGCTCTCAACTCCCTGCGCCAGCTCTACCTGGTGCCGCTCGAAGGGGCGCGCGACGGGGGTAAGGCCTTTCGCGAGACGCTGCGCGCCTACTTCGCGGCCGAGCGCAACACCTCCTCGACCGCCGCGGCGCTGGGCGTCGACCGCCGCACGGTGAGGAACCGCCTCCACTCGATCGAAGAGCTCTACGGTCGTCCCCTGGGGGAGATCGCGCTCGACGTGGACATCGCCCTGCAGGCCTTCCCAGATTGATCAATCCGAGGAGGCGGCGCCCCCCAACTTGGGGAGGCGGGGGTGGCCGGCGCGGGCCAGGATCGGAGCATGAAAAAGCTCCCGACGTACCTCACCTCGCTTGCCGCCGGCCTGGCGCTGACTTTCGCGGCCACCGCATTCGCCGATCTCGGCGGGAACAAGAAAGAGCAGTGCGCCGGCAACATCTGCATCACCGACGACGGCGGCATCGCCCCCTCCAAGCTTCCCAAGCGCGGTAAGGCGCCGATCAAGGCGCGCCTCCTCGGGGAAATCGAGACCCGTGACGGCACCCACCCGCCGCCGGTCCAATCCCTCGAGCTCGACATCGACAAGACGATCGACGTCGACGCCGTCGGCCTCCCCACCTGCAAGGCGGCGCAGCTCGAGGCGCGCAGCTCGACGGCCGCCAAGCAGGCCTGCGGCAACGCGATGGTCGGTTCGGGCAGCGCCGAAGTCGAGGTGGAGTTCCCCGAACAGAAACCGTTCCGCTCGACCGGGCCGGTCGTCCTCTTCAACGGCGGCGTCCGCGGGCGAACCACCTCCCTCTTCCTCCACGCCTACGTCAACGTGCCGGCCCCGACCGCGGTCGTCACCAAGGTGACGGTCACGCGCGTCAACCGCGGCCGCTTCGGCCTCCACATCGCCGCGCAGGTCCCGAAGATCGCCGGCGGCTCCGGCTCGGTGACGATGTTCGAACTCAGGGTCGGCCGCAAGTTCACCCACAAGGGCGAGAGGAAGAGCTTCCTGATCGCGGGCTGCCCGACCGGGACCTGGGTGACCAAAGGCGACGTCACCTTCGCCGACGGGACCAGGCTCGGCATCACCCACCCCTTCTCCTGCACCCCGAGGGGCTGAGCGAGCATGCGCGTGTACATGGTCACCCCGGTCGTCCCGCGGTACGCTCGCGGCGTACGAGATGACGGTTCGGGATCAACCAGTGGAGGGCGATCGATGCCTGGCCGGGGAGGCGGCGCTGGCTCGCGGTGCCTGGGAGGAGGCGCGGCGGCATTTTGACGCCGCGCTCGCCGAGGCGGAGACGGCGGAGGCGCTGGAAGGACTGGGCTGGGTGGGCTGGTGGCTGGGGGACATGGAGGCCACCTTCGCGAACCGGGAAAAGGCCTACCGCATCCATCGCCAGGCCGGCGATCGCTGCGGCGCGGCGCGGATGGCGTCCTGGCTGGCCATGGACTCGCTCGACTTCCGCGGCGACCATGCCGTCGGCGCCGGTTGGCTGGGGCGGGCCCGCAGCCTGCTCGACGGCCAGCCGCCCTGCCAGGAGCAGGGATGGCTATCGCTCTTCGACGGCTACTACGAGGTGAAGGTCAAGGGCGACACGGAGGCGGCGGCGGCGCTCGGCCGCGACACGGCGGCGCTCGGCCACGAACTGGGCGTGGCGGACCTGGAGGCGCTCGGGCGGGCGCTCGAGGGCGACGCGCTGGTGGTGGGAGGGAAGATCGAGGAGGGCATGCGGTGCATCGACGAGGCCGCCGCGCTCGCCGCCAGCGAGGAATTCGAGCTTTCCGTCTCGCCCATCTTCACGCAGTGCATCATGATCGGCGCCTGTGAGCTGGCGGGGGACTTCGGCCGGGTCGCGCAGTGGTGCGAGGCGATGCGGCTGGAGGGGGAGCGGCTCAACGGTCGCCACGTGATCGGCGTCTGCCGCAGCGCCTACGGCAACGTGCTCACCGCGCGCGGCGAGTGGCCACAGGCCGAGGCCGAGCTGACCGACGCGCTGGGCGCGCTGGAAGCGACCCGCCCGGGATTGGCGCCGGCTGGCCTGGTGCGGTTGGGCGAGCTGCGGGTGCGCCAGGGGCGGACGGAGGAGGCACGGGCGCTGTTCGAGCGGGCGGTGCCGGCCCCGCTGGCGCTTACGGGGCTGGGCGCCCTGGCCCTGCAGGACGGCGACGCACAGCGCGCCGCCGAGATCGCCGAGCGGCTGCTGCGACGGGGTCCCGTCGCCCCGCTCGACCGGGTGGCGCCGCTGGAGCTGCTCGCCCGCGCTCGCGCCCGCCTCGGCGAGCCCGACGCGGCGCGCGCGGCGCTCGAGGACCTGAACGGCATCGTCAACGACCGGCGGATGCCGTACCTGAAGGGCCGCAGCCATCTCGTCGCCGGCGAGCTGGCGCTGGCGGCGGGCGAGGCCGAGGAGGCGCGGCAGGAGATCGAGGACGCAGCCGACCTCTTCGTCGAGTCCTCGGCTCCGTACGAGACGGCGCTGGCGCGGCTGGCGCTGGCCGAGGCGCTCTCGCGGCTCGGTCGCGCCGAGGCAGCCGAAGCCGAAGCGCTCGCCGCCCGCGATGGCTTCGCCGCGCTGGGCGCCACCGCCGACGCCGAGCGGGCGGCGCAGGCCGCAAGCGGCAAGGGTGGCCAGGCGGCGGTTGGCGACGGCGCCCCGCTCGGCGAGCTGACCCCGCGCGAGCAGGAGGTGCTGCGGCTCGTCGCCCAGGGCCAGAGCGACGCCGAGATCGCCGAGCAGCTCGTCGTCAGCCCCCACACCGTGCACCGTCACGTCGCCAACGTCCGCACCAAGCTCCGCCTTCCCTCGCGCGCCGCCGCGGTCGCCTACGCCGCCCGCGAAGGCCTGATCTAGCCCCTGGCCGGTTCCGGCCATCTTCAGCAGATGGCCGGGAAAGGCGACGAGGAATCCTCGCTCGCTCCATAGCTTCGACCCTCCAATCAATCCAAGGAGGAAGTTATGAAGTCGAAGTCGATGTACGCCGTTCTCGCCGCCGCGATGCTGGCTCTGATCGTGATGCCGATCGCCTTCGCGGGCGCCGCCCCGAAGCAGACGACGGTGAACGCGAACGTGAAGAAACAGCTCAAACAGCTGAAGCAGCGGCTGGCCGCGCTCGAGGGCAAACCGGCCCCGAAAATCCCGACCACGCTGCCGCCGAGCGGCCCCGCCGGGGGCGACCTGATCGGCACCTACCCGAACCCGCTGATCCGGCCGGCCTCGATCATCACCGAGAAGATCGCCGCCGCTGCGGTGACGGAGCAGAAAGTCGCCGACAGCGCGATCACCGGCAGCAAGATCGCCGACGGCAACGTCGCCAGCGACGACATGGGAACCGACAGCGTTGGCGCCCGGGCGCTGAAGGGCGTCACCGCAGTCGTCGGTCAGGGTGCCTCGATCAGCTCCGGCAACGCCGGGGTGGCCTCGGTCACCTGCCCGAACAACACCATGCTGGTCGCCGGCGGTTACGCCTGGACCGACAAAGAGGCCAACTCGATCATCGCCAGCGCGCCGAGCGAGCAGAACCCGAACCAGACCTGGATCGTCGAAGGCATCGCCTCGGGCGGCAGCAGCAACAGCCTCTTCGCCTGGGCCAACTGCATCGCGGTCTAGAGGAAGAAGGTGAGGAGCATGCAGATGAGAACCGATTCCCTACCCATCGAGGAGCTGCGCTTCCGTCTGCGCGGCGAGCTCTACGAGCCGGGGACGGCGGAGTACGAGGACACCTGCACGCTCTTCAACGCGATGGTGCAGCGGCGGCCGCGACTGGTCGCCCGCTGCACCGCCGCCGAGGACGTGGTCGCCGCGCTCGCCTTCGCCCGCGAGCACGGGCTCGAGGTGGCGGTGCGGGCCGGCGGTCACTCGGTTACCGGCCGCTCGCTCTGCGATGGTGGGCTGGTGCTCGATCTGCGCGGGATGCGCGATGTCGAGGTCGACCCGGACCGCCGCGTCGCGCGGGTCGGCGGTGGCGCCACCTGGGCCGACGTCGACCGCGCCGCCCAGGAGCACGGGCTCGCCACCACCGGCGGGCGCGTCTCCACCACCGGCGTCGCCGGCCTGACGATGGGCGGCGGCTCGGGCTGGCTGGAGCGCAAGCACGGCCTCGCCTGCGACAACCTGCTCGCCGCCACGCTCGTCACCGCCGAGGGCGAGATCGTCCGCGCCGCGGTCGACGAGAACCCCGAGCTGCTCTGGGCGCTGTGCGGTGGCGGCGGCAACTTCGGCGTCGTCATCTCGCTGGAGCTGCGCCTGCACTCGCTCGGCCCGCGGGTGCTGGGAGGGCTGGTCCTCCATCCGGCCGAGCGCGGGCCCGAGCTGCTGCGCCTCTTCCGCGACACGATGCTGGCGGCGCCGGAGGAGCTCGGCCTCGCCTTCGCCTACATAACCGCACCCGACGAAGAGGACGTCCCGGCGGAGTTGCGCGGGAAGCCGGCGGCGATCGTCGCCGGGATGTACGCGGGGCCGATCGACGAGGGCGAAGCGGCGCTGGCCGATTTGCGCGCCCTCGGCCCGCCCGCCGCCGACTTCTTCGAGCCGACCAGCTACGCCGAGTTCCAGCGCTCGCTCGACGACCCGCCCGGCTACCGCAACTACTGGACCGCCGAGCACGTCGCCGACCTCTCCGAGGAGGCGATCGACCGGATCGCCCACCTGGCCGAGCAGGTGCCGCCCAGCCCCTCGCAGATCTTCATCGTCCCCTGGGGCGGCGAGATCGCCCGCGCCGGCGCCGACTCCTCGCCCCTGGCCGGCCGCGAGACCGCCTTCGTCGTCCACCCCCTGCTGCTCTGGGAGGACGCCGCCGACGACGAGCAGATGCTCGCCCTCGGCCGCGCCTGCCGCGAAGAGATGAAGCCCTTCTCCAGCGGCGCCACCTACCTCAACTTCCTCGGCGACGAGGGCGAGGACCGCATCCGCGCCGGCTTCGGTGCCGAGAGCTACGAACGGCTGACGAGGATCAAGGCGCAGTGGGATCCGGGGAACGTCTTTCGTGGGAACCAGAGCCTGGCGGCGGGCAGCTGACGTAGCGGAGGGCGCGCTACTTACCGCTCGTTGCCGATTCGACGATCGAAGCGCCGGCTGTGTCTGGCCTGCGCCTCGAATGCGCGAATCGCCAGGGGGATTCCCAGGGCAGGCGCGAGATAAAAGGCCCAGGCTGGGGCCGAGGTGAGGACGAGGACGAGGGAAGCCAGTGCTCCCAGGCCGAATAGGAGGCTTCCATGCCACACGGAGGACGAGGCAAGGTAGGTGCTCCTAGAACGCATGTCGCTCAGCATAGGTGGTGCTGTGCCTTGTCTCAGATCTGAACCTGGAAAACGAAGACCAACCCAATGGCCAAAGGGATGCCGAGGGTGAATCCATAGACGCCTCCCAGGGTTGCGGCTTCGCCGATCTCTTGGGCATTTGCTCCTCTGAGCCATGCCCAGGTGGCGACCGCTCCGCTGAACATGCCTGCCGATAACAGGACCACACTGGCCGCTTCAAAGAGCGGGCCCAGGTCGGTGTTAGTTAGGAGGGGCCATCGCGTCGGCACCTAAACCTAAGGAGCAGCGGCCCCGAACTCTCCCCCCTGGCAGCGATTACTCCCGCAGCTCGTCCGCCAGCGTCGCGATCTCGCCGACGCTGGTCTCCAAAGCAGCGGCCAGCCGCACCAGGGTCGTGTAGCTCGGGTTCCTGACGCCGCGCTCGATGCCGCCGATCTGGGTGAGGTCGGTGCCGGCGCGCTCCGCCAGGTGCTCCTGGCTCAGGCCTCTCTCGAGGCGGAGGCGGCGGATCGCCTCGCCGAGGGCGGCGTGCTCGGGAGATCGGGGTTTGGAACGGCGCTGGGGCGGCATCGCCGCCCGGACCCTCTCTATTAATTAGCCTGGTTGTTAGGGTATTTATGACTTAAACTCTTGAGCGGCGGAAATCAGCTGAACAGTTGACCTTCCGCTTCTCTCGATGCCACCCACTTCTTCAGAGCTGATCAGCGCCATCAGTCACCCTCTGCGCCGGCAGATCCTCCTCGCCTACGTCGACGGATCCGTCGAGTGCGCCACGGCGAGTGAGCTGGCGAAGGCGATGGACCGGCAGGTGGGTCAGGTCGCCTATCACCTGAAGACGCTTGCCAGGGGGGACATCCTGCGCCCGGCATCCAGCGCCGACGAGCGAGGAGCGGAGGGGAGCCCTTACGGCTGGACCCTGGGGGTCGAGCCGGAGTGGCTGCGGCTGGTGCTCGCGGTCTGGGCGGAGGCCGACGTCTCCGGCTGATCGGAGACGATCGAGGCTCGGCGCTCTCAGCCGAATCCCCCTGCCTGGGACAATGCTTCGCATGGGCGGGGGGCAGATCCTGCAGATCGCCGAGACCTCGATCGGTCCGGCCGGATGCGAGTTGCAGCTCGAGGGGGAGCTGGACCTCTGGAGTGTGGAGCGTCTGCAGGCGGTCATCCAGCGGGTGGCGCGCGAGAACGACGCAATCGTCGTCGGCCTCCAGAGCTGCAATTTCGTCGACTCCACCGGCATCGCCCTCTTCCTGCAGGCGCGGCGCCAGCTGGAAGACAAAGGCGGCAGGCTCGTCCTCTACGGCTGCTCGGACCAGGTGCTGCGGATCTTCACCGTCGCCGGCTTGACCGACGCCGGCCTCGTCTTCGACAGCCGCGGCGAAGCGATCGCGGAGCTGACGGCGGTGGAGTGACCGAACGCAGTTATTTCCGGTATGCGGGAACAACTGCGTTCACTTGCCGTTCCGCCAGCCGCGCGCACCAGAGCGCGAAGAGGACCACGGCCAGCACCGCGCCGGCCCAGTGGATCCCGAGGACGACGGCGAGCAGGCTGGGCAGGCCCGCGAGGACGGCGCCGAGCAGCGCCGGGCCCGGCGGCAGCCGCAGCACCCGGGCGGTGAAGGCGGCGCAGAGCAGCCAGGCCGCGGGCCCGGTGATCCAGCCCCAGTCCTCGAAGAAGTCCTTGGGGAGGGCGAGCCCGAGCGCGAGGGAGAGGAGGGCGACGGCCGCCAGCTGCAGCAGGGCCGCCCGCCAGAGGGTGGGGACGTGCACCCGCCGAGGCTATTCGACGACGACCTTCCCTTTCATGAAGGAGTGGATCTTGCAGTGGTAGGCGAAGGTCCCCGCTTTTTTGAACCGGACCGATACCGATTTCCCCGGTGCGATCCGTCTCGTGTCGAAGCCGGCGCCGGTCGCGGTGTGGGCGACGTTGCTGGAGTTCGCAAAGGCAACTTGTGATCCCCGCTCGACCTTCACGGTCGCTGGCTTGAAGGCGAAGCCTTTGACCTGGACGGTCTTGGTGGCGGCAGCGGTGGCGATTGCCCCTGCGGCGCTCTCCGTCTGGGTGGGCGCCGCGAGGAGGGCAAGCGCGATCAACCCCGTCAAGACTCGGAACTCGATTCGACGCACCGCGACGATCACGTTGCCAGCATACGGCGCGTCGCCCCAGGGGTTCAAATGGAGCGTGAGGAGAGCCATAATTGGGGCTGACGGGCGGTTAGCTCAGTTGGGAGAGCACTTCCCTTACAAGGAAGGGGTCACTGGTTCGAGCCCAGTACCGCCCATGTGAACCGTCCAACCAGAACCCGGCCGACCGCATTCGAGCGAGTCTTCCTCGCCGTGCAGCGAGGCGATCCCGAGGAGGTTCTGAAGCTGCTGCACTCGAAGGTCGAATGGACGCCAACCCTGTGGAGCGGGGGATCGATGTACCGCGGCCACGAAGGGGTCCACCTTTGGCTCTCGCAGTTCGGCGACAACCTCAAATACCTCGATATCCGGGTGACAAAGATCGAGGGTCGAGGAAATCGGGGGGCCGCTCAGGGCGTCGTCTTCGACACCCGCGGGAACCAGAAATTCGCCGTCGAGGTGGCCTGGAGCTACGAGATGGAGGACGGCTTGCTGCGCCGCGGCCGCGCGCACGACACCTGGGAGGAAGCGCTGAAGGCTGCCGGCTTGGCAGACGAGAGCCCGTCGCTCGCCAGGGAGCCGGCACCCAGAACACCCCCGCTGGCTCGTGTTCGCCATGCGCTCCGGCTTGACACCGACTGCCCGGTGAGGAGCCGCCTTGCCCGCCGCTCAGCCAAGCGCTCGCACCGCCAGCACCATCGCCACGACTAACCCGATCGTCGCGATCGAGATCCGCAGCGGGTCGCCGGGGATGCGCCGCGCGTAGTGAGCGCCGATGCGGCCGCCGGCGAAGGAGGAGACCATGATCGTCACCGCGTAGCGCCAGTCGACCGGGGCGAGGAAGGCGAAGATCAGCGCGGCGAGAAGGTTGGAGGCGCCGGCGAGGAGGATCTTGATCGCGTTCAGGTGCTGGAGCGTGTCGGCGACGAAGAGCGCCAGCAGGGCGAAGACGAGGATGCTGACCGCCGAGCCGAAGTAGGCCTGGTAGGCGCCGCAGAAGAAGATCCCGGCGAGGAGGAAGGGCGAGCGCTCGTTGCCGGCGTGGGCGATGTGGGGGACGAGGCGCGGCTGGAAGAACAGCAGCAGGCAGGAGATGGCGATCAGGATCGGGACGACTGCTTCGAAGGTCTCGTTGGAGGTGACGAGGAGCGCGGCCGCGCCGGCGACGGCGCCAAGCAGCAGCGGCGCCAGCAGGCGGAGGAAGCGCGCGCTCTGCTCGCGCAGCAGGTCGGCGTAGCCGAGCGCGCCCCCGACCGAGGCGGGGACGATCCCGACGGTGTTGGTCACGTTCGCCGAGAGCGGCGGCAGACCCAGCGCCACCATGGTCGGGAAGGTGATCAGCGCGCCGCCGCCGGCGACGGAGTTTGCCGCCCCCGCCGCGGCCCCGGCCGCCGCGACGGCAAGAAGCTCGAGCACGCGCTCAAGTCTCGCGGAAGATCAGGCGGCGTCGGTGATGCGCGGGGTCCGGGTGCCGCCCCTGCGCTTCTCTTCCTGGGTGACGACTTCGAAGAAGTAGTCGTTGCGGCCGCGGCGCACGCGCCGGGGGAAGGCGCGGCGAGCACGGCGGTGGGTGGCGGCGACGGTCTGGAAGGACCTCTCGTGGGCACGGCTCCAAGGGATGCCGAAGATCTGGCGAACGCGCGGCGGCAGCGTCCCCTTGATGATCAGGTTCTGGACCGCGAGGTTGCCGCGGGCGCTTCGCGGGACCGGCTGTTCGAAGGCGACGAGCGGCGCCATCTCCAGCGCGTGCTGGGTGGCGTGCAGGTCGGGCGAGGCAAGTTTGCCGCCGAACCAGGCGTCGAACTCGACGGCGGTGGCGGGCACCGCCTCGCGCGGCAGCCCGAAGAGCTCGCCGAAGAGGACGTAGTCCTGCCAGAGCGCTTCCCGCTCCTCCGCGCTCAAGGGCCGCACCATCGTCTCGTACATCGCCCGCCCGGAATCGGCGATCACCGCCAGCGTCCACAGCATCAGCTCCGGGTCGAAGGCCGAGTAGGCGGCGCCGGCGGCGTGGCCGCCCGCCGCCTCGGGCAGCTCGCCCTTGACCCGCTCGTGCAGGCGGTGGACCGCCGCCAGCGCCTTGTCGGCTTCGGCTTTGGTGCCGAGGAAGACCCGCTCCTGGATCTTCGCGGTGCGGGCGAGGCGGGTGAAGGGATGGTCACCGGCGTTCGTGGTGAGCATCGTGCCGGTGTAGGTGAGCGGTTCGAGGGCGCCGATCAGCAGCGCCCTCTGCCCATAGAGAAGCCCCACCGATCGCTCGCCATGTACCCGCCGCGCCATCGATCGGCCGGGCGGGAAGTAATGCTGGTCGCTCACTGGCCGTCCGGCCACAGGGTAGGGGAATTCCTGGCCATCTGGCCAAAAATTCTATTTACCGGTTCGACTCCTTGCTCATTGCCACCAGCGCGGCACCGGATCCCGGCGACTCGACCAGGCCGCGCAGCTCATGCGAGTCGAAGATCTCGTCGAGCTCCTCGCGGGTCAGCGTCTCCCGCTCCAGCGCCAGCACCGCCAGGTGGTCGAGCACCTCGAGGTTGGCGGCAATCAGCGCCCGCGCCCGGCGGTAGGCCTCGCGCGCCAGCGTCATCGCCGCCTGGTCGACCTCGCGGCGGGTCTGGTCGGAGACGGCGTAGTCGCCGGTGGGGAGGGCGATCGGCGGCGGCCCGTCGTGGTCGAGCGCGACCCCCATCCCGAATTCGGAGACCATCTGCTTGCAGACCGTGTGGACCCGGTTGAGGTCGCCGGAGGCGCCGGAGTAGGACTCGCCCAGCACCACCTCCTCGGCGGCGCGGCCGCCGAGGAGCGTCACCACCTCGTCGAGCAGTTCCTCGCGCGACTTCAGGTAGCTGTCCTCCTGCGGCGAGGAGGCGACGAAGCCGAGCGCCGGCCCGCGGGGGACGATGCTGAGGATCTCCGGCGGGTCGAGCCCGACGAGGCGGCGGCATAGCGCGTGGCCGGCCTCGTGGTAGGCGACGATCCGCCGCTCCTTTGCGTTGAGGCGCCGCGCCTGCTGGGAGCCGACGGCCTGGCGCAGCAGCGCCTCGTCGAGGTCCTCGCGGGTCATGAAGAAGCGCCCGGCGCGGCCGGCGATGATCGCCCCCTCGTTGAGCGCGTTGGAGAGCTGGGCGCCGGTCATCCCGGTCGTCCTGCGGGCGACGTCGCCGAGGTCGAGGTCGGGGGCAAGCGGCTTGCCCTTGGCGTGGCTGCGGAGGATCGCCTCGCGGCCCTTGCGGTCGGGCGGCGAGACCAGCACGAGGCGGTCGAAGCGGCCGGGGCGCAGCAGCGCCTTGTCGAGCTTGTCGACGAAGTTGGAGGCGGCGATCACGATCACCATCCCCGGGTCTTTCTCGAAGCCGTCGAGCTCGACCAGCAGCTGGTTCAGCGCCTGCTCGCGCTCGCTGCTGCCGCCGTCGCCGCCGCCGGAGCTGCGGGAGCCGCCGATCGCGTCGAGCTCGTCGATGAAGATCACGGCGCGGCCGGACTTGCGCGCCTCCTTGAAGAGGCGGCGGATGCGGGCGGCGCCGCGGCCGACGAACATCTCGACGAAGCTCGAGCCCGAGGCGGCAAAGAAGTCGACCCCGGCCTGGGCGGCGACCGCGCGGGCCAGCATCGTCTTGCCGGTGCCGGGAGGGCCGTGGAGGAGGACGCCGCGGGGCGCCTGCGCGCCGAGGGCGGAGAAGCGTTCCGGTTCGCGCAGCCAGGCGGCGACGTCCATCAGCTCCTCCTTGGCGGCGTCGACTCCCTGCACCTCCTCCCAGAGAACGGGCTCGGTGCGGCTGGCCTTTACCGTCTCGGGCTTGGTCGTGCCCATCATTCCCCGCATCATTTTCAGGAAGACGAAGAGCAACATCGCCATGAAAAGGACGCCGAAGACGGGATACCAGTTGAAGAAGAATTCCTGGATATCGGTGGTCATCGATGCAGTGTGGAGACAAATGTGCGATTTCCCTATCGCACATTCGTCCAAATACGCCTGAAAGAGCTAAAGATTCAGGAAATGGACAGCAGATCCTCAGTTAGCGCGCCCGAGTTGAAGGCCCAGATCGAGGCCGAACGGGCGGGGCGGCCGTTCCTCGTCTTCCGCGACGGGGAGGGAGCGCAGGTGATCCTGCCGATCGAGGCGAACGCCGAGCTCTGGGTCGGGCGCGGCCCCTCGGCCGACGTGCGGCTGGGGTGGGACGAGGAGGTCTCGGCCCTGCACGCGCAGGTCGAGGTGGTGCGGGACGAGTGCACGCTGGTCGACGACGGCCTCTCCCGCAACGGCTCCTTCGTCAACGAGGAGCGGGTGCACGGGCGGCGCCACCTGCGCGACGGCGACTCGCTGCGGTTCGGGCGGACGCTGGTCCGGTACCGGCGGCCGGGGGAGGACGCGCCGGAGGCGACGGTCGCCGCCGGCGAGGTGCCGCTCGCGGCGACGGTCTCGCCAGCGCAGCGCAAGGTCCTGCTCGCCCTCTGCCGTCCCTATAAGGAGGGCGACTCGTTCGCGACCCCGGCGACGAACCAGCAGATCGGCGAAGAGCTCCACCTCAGCGTCGACGCGGTCAAGACCCACATGCGCGCCCTGTTCGAGAAGCTCGAGGTGGGCGACATCCCGCAGAACCAGAAGCGGGTGGCGCTGGTCGAACGCGCCCTGCAGAGCGGCATCGTCAACCGTCGCGAGCTGTAGGTCACCTCGGGAGGGGTGAGGAGGTTCACCCCTGGGGTCCCTGGGAGCGGGTCGCGATCCGGGCGAACCTGGGTCCACGACATCAAGTCGACCAACCCAGACCCAGGAGGAACCCAAAATGAAGAAGATCCTTTTCACCGCAATCGCAGTCATCGCGATGACGATCGTCCCGGCCACCAGCATGGCCGCCCCGGTCAAGTTCGGCTCGAAGCTGAACCCGACGGTGCAGCCGTCCAACTCGCTCCCCGGCCTCAAGTGCAGCCAGGAAGCGCCCGGGCCCTGCACGATGGTGCAGAACGAAGCCTACGGTCGCCCCGACGGCGGCGAGCTCGCCCCGAAGACCGGCACGATCAAGAAGATCAGGCTGATCGCCGGCGGTCCCGGCAGCTTCAAGCTGCAGATCGCCAAGGTGAAGCGCTCGACCCTGTTCGGCACCAACGAGGCCAAGGTCGTCTACAACGGCCCCCGGATCAGCTACCAGGGCCAGACCGAAGCCAACGACGAAAGCGGCAGCTACCGCGTCGAGACCTTCGACGTCAACGTGCCGGTGAAGAAGGGCCAGCAGCTGGCGCTGAAGGGCAACATCACCTCGATGGTCCGCTGCTCCTCGGGCGGCGACAACACCCTCGTCTACACCCCGACGCTGGGCAGCGCCTTCCGCCCCGCGACCAGCACCGACGGCTGCTGGATCCTGATGGAAGCCGTGATCCGCTAGCCCTGCATCCCACCGCGGCACCGAATCTGTCTCAGTCCTCCATATACGGGGACTGGGACAGATTCGTCGTTATCGCTCCACCTGGGAGCCGCCGACTATGGCGTCCTCGCCCGAGTCGTTGAAGACGACCCAGGCCTTGTTGCCGCCGTCGTAGTCGGGCGCCCACAGCTTCAGGGTGGCGGGACGGCCCCAGACCGTCACCTCCTCCTCGCCGGTCGAGTCGAGGCCGCGCCAGATCCGCACGAAGGGGTTCTCCGCCCACTCGGCGCCGATCGTCGTCGGCTCCTTGTGGCCGGGGTGGACGGTCGTATCTCGGTGCAGCTCCATCAGGCGCATCACCGACGCCTGGAGGTCGGCGAAGCCGCTGGCGCCGGGGGCCATGGTGCCGCCGACGGTTCCCTTGAAGAGGACGTCGGCGGTGAAGACGTCGGTGCCGTCCACGAGGTAGGCGAGGTGGCCAGCGGCGTGGCCGGGGGTGAGGATCGCTTCCACGTGCAGGCCGCCTGCGTCGAGCGTGTCGCCGTCGCCGAGGACGATCTCGACCTCCTCGTCGAGCTCGGCCGCGGTCTCCCCGTGTGCCACCAGCGGCGGGTTGCCGAGTTGCGCCCGCGCCTCGGCCAGGCCGGCGACGTGGTCGGGGTGGGGGTGGGTGACGAGCATGTGGGTGATCTCGATCCCGTCGCGCTCCGCCCGCTCCAGCAGCGGCCCCAGTTCGTCGTTGCCGTCGATGAGGACGCCGGTCCTCCGCTCGGGGTCGGCGACCAGGTAGGCGTTCGACAGCCACATCGGGTTCTCGGTCCTCTCGACGATCATTGCTCCTCCTCGGGTCTGGCGGGCACGGCTGCGGCTGAGCTTACGGCGCTGCCCTCGAGCAGGGTGCGGGCGACGAGCTCGGGGTCGTCCCAGGTGGGCGTGTGGCCGACCCCGGGGAGGACGAGGAAGCGGGCGTGGGCGGGGCGGCGGTGGCGCTTCGGCGGGCCGAGCAGCCGATCCTGCTCGCACCAGGCGATCGTCACCGGCACCTCCTCCGGGTACCCGTCGGGGTCGAAGACGTGGCTGCGCATCGCGCGGTTGGCGGCGTCGTAGCCCTCGCCCTCGAGCCAGCCGAAGACGAGCTGGCGGGCCGCGTCGGGCGGGATCCTCTCCGGGTGGACCGCGATCGACTGGAACGCCGCCCGCCGCGTCGCCGGGAACTGCAGCGCGGCCGAGAGGAAGGGCCGCGCCACCTTCACCCAGGGCGAGCCGCGCAGCAGCATCCGGGCGCCGCCGCCGCTGGGTTCGCCGAGCGGGCGCGACCAGAGCCCGGCGGGGGAGAGGGTCGTCACCGACGCCGCCCAGCCGCGCCGGCCCATTTCCAGCGCCACCCAGCCGCCGAGCGAGTTGCCGGCGACGTGCGGGTGCTCGACCCCGTTGCGGACGCACTCCTCATGTACGGCGCGGGCGAGGTTCGCCGCCGTTGGCTCGACCTCCGGCGGCAGCGGTGGCGCCGCGCCGAAGCCGGGCATGTCGACCGCGTGCACCTCGCGCTCGCCCTCGAGCAGCCGGAGCACCGGCTCCCAGACGCTGCGCGAGCCGCCGAGCCCGTGGATCAGCAGCAGCGGTTCGTTCATGTCCTCGCTCTACCCATAGCCGCAGCCCCGCGATCATTACCGTGTTGGGACTGGTCGTGGGTCCTCGAAGTCAAAGGAGACGCGGCGCCTTCGCGCTGCTTGCCATCCTCGCCGCGCTTGTCGCGGGCGTGCTAACGCCTGCCGGGGCGGCGGACACCGGCGGCGCCGGGCAGGTGGAAAGCGGCGGCAACGTCAGCAACAGCGCCTTCGACCGCCAGGGGCAGTGGGTCTGGTACGTCTCCCGCTCGGAGGCGGGCAGCATCGGCGGGATCATCGCCCGCGCCAAGCGCAACGACGTCGGCACCGTCTACGTCAAGTCCGGCGACGGCGACGACTACTGGAGCCAGTTCAACCGGGGCTTGGTGCAGGCGCTGCACCGGGCCGGCCTCAGCGTCTGCGCTTGGCACTTCGTCTACGGCGACGCCCCGCTGGCCGAGGCACGGGTCTCCGCCGCGGCGGTGCAGCGCGGCGCCGACTGCTTCGCGATCGACGCCGAGGCCGACTACGAGGGCAAGTACGCCGCCGCGGACCGCTACGTGCGGGCGCTGCGGGCGCGCGTCGGCGACACCTTCCCGCTCTCGCTGGCGACCTTCCCCTACGTCGACTACCACCCGTCCTTCCCCTACTCGGTCTTCTTCGGCCCGGGCGGCGCCACCTACAACCAGCCGCAGATGTACTGGAAGACGATCGGCACCTCGGTGCGCGAGGTCTACGAGCACACCTACCTCTACAACCGCGTCTACGGCCACCCGATCTACCCGATCGGCCAGACCTACGAAGCCCCCGGCACCGGCGCGATCAAACTCTTCCGCCGCTTCGCCGCCAGCTTCGGCGGGCTGCCGCCGAGCTGGTGGTCCTGGCAGGAGACCAACGGCCAGGAGTGGGGCGCGCTCGGCGCCGACAGCGCCCTGCAGCCGGTGACCGGCTACCGCCAGGAAGTCGTCCACCCGCTGCTGAAGCGGAAAGCGAGGGGGGACCTGGTGGTCTGGGCGCAGCAGCACCTCGTCGGGGCCGGTGCCGACATCCCGGTGACCGGTTTCTTCGGCCCGCGGACCGCGCGCGCCGTCCGCGAATTCAAGGAGAGCCGGGGCCTGCCCGCCAACGGCATGATCGACACCGAAACCTGGGAAAGGCTGCTGGAGCTGACGCCCTACCGGCCGAACTGGGCCCGGGCGCGCTCACGACCCGGTTCGCGGGTGCAGCCGGCGACGAAGCCGCTCTCGGCGAGCCTGCCGGCGAAGGCCTACGAGATCCCGCCTAAAGACTGATCCGGGTGGTGAGCCGACCGAGCGTCGGGGACTCGACCACGACCTCGTCGCCGTCGGCGAGCCAGACCCGCGGCTTGCGGCCCATGCCGACGCCCTCCGGGGTGCCGGTGGAGACGACGTCGCCGGGCTCCAGGGTCATCAGGCGCGAGAGCTGGGCGACCAGCTGCGGGATGCTGAAGATGAGGTCGTCGGTCGACCCGTTCTGCATCTCCTCGCCGTTGAGGGTGAGGCGGATCTCGATCCCGTCCGCCGGCCCCGCCTCGTCGGGCGTCACCAGGTAGGGACCGCAGGGCGCGGCCCCGTCGAAGACCTTGCCCGGCATCCACTGCGGCGTCGCCCCTTGCAGATCACGCGACGAGAGATCGTTGAGGAGCATGTAGCCGGCGACGTAGTCGAGCGCGTCGGCCTCGTCCACGTCCTTCGCTTCCCGCCCGATAACGAAGGCGACCTCCGCCTCGTAGTCGGTCTTCGCGGTCGGAACCAGGACCGTCGCCTTGTCCGGGACCAGCGCGTTCGGATACTTGGCGAAGACCGTCGGAATGTCGGGCAGGCTCTCGACGTCGACCCCCGTCTCTTCGGCGTGCTTGCGGTAGTTCAACCCGATGCAGACGATCTTGTCCGGATCCGGAATCGGCACCAGCCGCATCACCGAGGAGTAGGGATGCGACGGTGCGCCCGTGTCGCCGAGCCGACCGCGGAGATCGTCCACGCGCCCGTCGGCAACCAGCTCCTTGAGCGACCCCCGGTGGGGCTCACCGAGCAGCGCCCAGGCATCGACAACCCGGTCGTCCTCGACCACCCCCGCCCGGGGACCGTCGCCAGCATCGAAAGTCACCAGCCTCACGCGCGAGAGCCTAAAGACTGTCGCAGGGGGTCGGGTGGGCCCTCTCCAGACACTCAACCTCGAGCCATAGCGAGAGGTGTCTGGAGAGGGCCCACCCGACCCCCCTTACCGCCTACGCCCGAGCGGGCTCCGGCTCCGGCTCGACCTCGAACGCGGTGCCCTCCAGCGTCTCGCGCTCGATGTCCGACTCGCGCACCAGCCACAGCGCCAGCACCGCACCGGCGAAGGAGAGCAGCGCGCCGAGCAGGAGGATCTCGTTGAGGCCGTGGAGGAACCCTTGTTCCGCCGCGTTCCTCGCTGCGGCCTGAGCGCCCTCGGGCAGCCCGGAGACCGCCTGCGGCAGCGCCCCCGAGGAGGTCGCCTCGACGAGCTCCCTCGACTGCTCGCCGTTGAGCGTGCCGTTGGCCACCGACTCCGTCTTCGACGCGCCCGCCCCGAGGAAGATCGCGCCCCAGGCGGCGATGCCGACCGCGATCCCGACCTGGCGGAAGGTGTCGTTGATCCCGGCCGCCATCCCGGACTGCTCTTTGGGGACGACGCTGAGGGCGACGTCGGCGATCACCGGGTTGAGCAGGCCGACGCCGATCCCGGCGAGCAGGAACCCGAGCAGCAGCGCGGTCCACTCCGAGCTCATCTCCAGCCCCGACATCAGCAGCAGCCCAAGCCCGGTCAGGGCCAGGCCGGCGCCCATCAGGTAGCGGGCCTTGATCTTCGCCAGCGCCATCCCGGCCATCGGCGCGACGATGAACGAGGCGATCGTGATCGGCAGGTAGCGCAGGCCCGCTTCGACCGGCGAGTGGCCGAGGAAGCTCTGCAGGTACAGCGTCAGGTAGAGGAACAGCGCGAACATCGAGCCCGAGACCGCGAAGGCGGCGAGCTGGACGCCGGTGAAGGCGCGGCGGCGGAAGAAGCCGAGCGGCAGCATCGGCTCGGCGACCCGGCGCTCGATCGCCAGGAAGGCCACCAGCAGCACCGCGGCGGCGCCGAAGAGGCCGACGATCGTCGGGCTGCCCCAGCCCTCGGCGTTGCCGCGGACCAGCGCCAGCACCAGCAGGAAGAGCCCGACCGAGAAGGTGACGAGGCCACCCCAGTCGATCCGGGTCGCGTTCGGGTCGCGCGACTCGCGCAGCTTCCAGTAGGTCACCGCGATTGCCGCCACCCCGATCGGGACGTTGATCAGGAAGACCGACTCCCAGCCGAAGCCGTCGGTGAGCAGGCCGCCGACCAGCGGCCCGATCGCCACCGCCATACCGATCGTGCCGCCGTAGATCCCCATCGCCATCCCGCGTTCGGCCCCGCTGGGGAACTCCTGGGCTACCAGCGCCAGGGAGACGGCGAACATGATCGCGCCGCCGACGCCCTGCAGGCCGCGGGCGAGGTTGAGGAAGGTCGGGTCGGGCGCCAGCGCGCAGAGCAGCGAGGCGACGGCGAAGACGCCGAGGCCGACGGCGAAGACGCGGCGGCGGCCGAGCCGGTCGGCGAGCGAGCCGGCGGTCAGCACCAGCGCCGCCAGCGAGAGGGCGTAGGCGTCGATCACCCACTGCAGGTCGGTGAAGCTGCCGCCGAGGTCCGACTGGATCGCCGGCAGCGCCGTGTTCACCACGGTGATGTCGAGCAAGAGCATGAAGGTGGCGACGCAGACCGCGCCAAGCGTCCACCACTTGCGGCTGGCGGCCCCTGCGGGGGTCGCCGCCGCCGGTATCGAGTTCATCTGAGTTCTCCTGGTCATGATGTAGAATTTGTAAGGAAACCTTGTAAGGTGCCCTGACGGAAAGGCGACCTTATCAGGCTCCCTGACGAAATGTCACCAGGATCTAAAAATTCCCCCCTCGGCATCCCCCTCCCGGGGCTGCTCGACATCGTCTCCGAGGCGTTCTTCGGCGAGTTCCGCGCCGAGCTCGAACAGTCCGAGTTCGGCGACATCCGGCCCACCCACGGCTGCGTCTTCCGCTACGTGCCGGAGGAGGGGCTGCGCCTGACCGAGATCGCCGAGCGGGCGAACATGACCAAGCAGTCGGTGGGGGAGATCGTCGACGACCTCGTCGCCCGCGACTACGTCAAGCGCATCCCCCACCCGGAGGACCGGCGGGCGAAGCTGATCTGCCTGACCGAGAAAGGCGAAGCTGCCCAGCTCCACGGCCGCCGCCTCTTCGCCAAGGTCGAGAAGCGCTGGGCCCAGCAATACGGCGTCGAGCGGATCGCCGGGCTGCGGGAGCTGCTGGAGGAGGTCGCCGCCGACAAAGCCCCCTTCGCGGTCCCGGAGATCGCGCAGCCCGCAGCGGCTTGAGCGGCGAAGCAGGGGAAGGGCGCCGCAGCGCGAACCATCTCCTGCAATGCGCTTCGACGACAAATTCCTCGACGGCCTGATCACCCTCTTCTACGTCGCGATGGGCATCGCTGCCCTGACCGCGCTGATGGGCTCCCCCGGCTGGGGCTTCCTCTTCCTCCTCTTCGGCTCCTGCGCCCTGATCGCCCGCACGACGATCGAAACCCTCCAGAGCCACCAGGGCCGTCCCCAAGGCCCGCCGCCCCCCGCCAACCGCTAGATTTGCCTCCCGGGCCGCATCGCCGGCCCATCCGAGTTCCCTCGGGGGCGTAGCTCAGTTGGTTAGAGCGCCGGCCTGTCACGCCGGAGGTCGCGGGTTCGAGTCCCGTCGCTCCCGTCTCGCGTGCCCCATTGGAGAGGGGATCAACCCCTCGTCCCGCCCAGTGATCCTGGATTCGTGGGTACCAGCATGGGTACCCAAAGACAAGGACGCCTGTGGAGGCAGTCACAGACGAAGCCCGCTCATCTCCGTAAGGCGGTTGCGGTGGCTATGAGGCCTGGTGATATCGAGCGGCGTCCTTCTCGACGCGGCGCTTTTTCAGGGTCGCTGCGGACCGCGCCAGCCGACCTGCCCTGGAATGGGCCGGGGTCGGTGGTCGCCGTCAGTAGCCACTTCTAGAGTGGTTCGCGGTGGAACCCGGTAACTGGATAGCGCTCGGCGCCGTGGCGGTCGGCCTCGTCGGCAACAGGGTTACCTGGAAGCTGGCGAACCGGCGGTTCGACCACAGAAGAAGCTCGCCGACCGCGATGCCGTCGCAAAGATCTTCGATGAGGCGGTGATCGACATTCACAGGGTCAGCTACGTACTCGACGAGATCAGGGCCGGTCTTCGAGCTCAGCCCGAGTCCTACTTTCACACCGACGCAGGAACGCGGGTGCTCACCGAACTGGAAACCACGGGGCGCGACCTTGAACTCCGAGCCGACCGGGTTCGACTCCGGCTCGAAACCGATTTGCCTTGGGGGGCCCTCGATTCCCTTGCCAAGAACGCGCTCGCCGCCTTCCGCGCGTGCGTCCAGTTGCGCGATGAAGACGTGCCAGAGCCCGCCCATCGGACGGAAGCGTGGAGGGATTGGGTTCGAGGCCAGCGGACCGAGGTCGAAAAGCAGCGGTCCGTCTTCTACGAGAATCTGCGGGTGTTCCGGCGCTACGCCTTCCAAGCCGTCGGCATCGAGCCAGTGAGGAAGATCACGCCCGACGACGGACCCGGCAAAGGCGAGCTAGGCGAGTGGGGGAGTGCGGGCGAGGACAGCTTGGCCTAAATGCTCATACCTGCAGATGAGGCGCTCCTGTCGGCGAGTCAGTTTCGCGACCCTATGAGTTCCAGCGGCCCCCGCTCGGCCCCGTCCGCGGCTGCGTGGCCACCGCCCTATTCTCGCGACGATGGGATCGGATGACTTCTACCTCGCCCTGATTAAGCAGGCGGTCGAGACCTTCGTCGAGAAGGTGGGACCCGAGCGTGCCGCGGAGCTGCTCGACAAAGACGACAACCCCTTGGCGCGGGCGATGCCGGAGATCATCGACGAGAGCGCGGAGGTGATGGCGGCTGAGCTGAAACGCGCCGCCCCAAAAATGCTGCGCGAACGCCGCGCCAATCTCGAGCGCTACTCGCAGGTGATCGACGAGTATTGGGGCGAAGCCTTCGACCTCTTGGAGGTCGCAATCGTGATCGCCTTCGAGACCGGGGTCGACTTCCTCGAGTCCTATGCCGAGGAAGCCGAGGCGGAGCAGGACCTCGTCTTCTACGTACTCAGCCGCCTACAGATCAGGGCCTGCCGAATCGCCGAAGAGGTGGCGGTGCTTCTGAAGGCCGGTTACGGGCAGGGCGCCCATGCTCGCTGGCGAGCTCTGCACGAGGTGGTGGTAGTCGCCTATTTCATCGCGAACCACGGCGAAGAGGTGGCGCGACGCTACCTGATGCATGAAGGGATCGAGTCTTGGCGGGCGATCAACGAGTTCGCCCAAAGAGTCGAGCGCCTGCCCGACTATGAGCCGCCAAGCGAGCAGGAACTGCGCGAGGCAAAGGAACGGTATGACGCTTTGCTGGACGAGTTCGGCAAAACCTTCGCAGGTCAATACGGCTGGGCGGCGCAGGCGCTCTCTGAGAACCCGGATCTGAAGGGCAAGCGCGGGTTCGCGGCGATCGAGGAGGATGTCGGGCTCGACCATCTGCGAAGCCACTACCGCTTGGCGAGCCACCAGGTTCACGCCAACCCGAAGGGGATTCAACTGATTCCAGATGGGCATCCCCAAAGCGATGCCCTTCTGGGCGGGCCGAGCGTCTTCGGTTTGGCCAACGCCGGCCACTCCGTCTGCGTCTCATTGACCGCGATCACGGTTGCGACTTTGAATTCGAGACGGGGAGCCAGCGCCGGTTTCGTCGCGGCAACGATGCTGAGGTTGAGCGACGAGGCGGGTGACGCCTTCCTGGCGGCGGAGGCGGCGACCAAGGCGAAGGGTCCCGACCTTGGCGACCCGGCGGATGGAAAAAGGTCAGGTGGAGAGGATAGGAGTTTGCGCGCCCGGCTGCGCCGTTTGATGCGCTGGCACTAAGGCCCCAGTGGAGTACGCAGAGTGCGCAAATTGTGGGTTCGTTCCTCATCGTGATCCTCGTGCTCTGACACCCTCCACGGGGAGCGCCATGAGCCACGAGACCAACTGGGAAGCGATTAAGGGCTACCTGACCGAGACCTACAACCGTCAGGAAGCCCACGGCGTGCCGAAGAAAGCGGACCTGACCTTTGGCAACAGCATCAAGACGATGAAGTTCGCGGTCGTCTTCTACGTCGACATGCGCAGCTCTCGAAAGATCATGCAGGACACGACCGAGTTTGTGAGCGCGAAGGCCCACAAGGGCTTCCTCCAAGCGGTCATCTACTGCATCGAGAACCGCCAAGGGCACTTCCGTAGCTTCAACGGCGACGGCGCGCTTGCTTTCTTCCGAGGCGATAACGCAGCCTCGCGAGCGGTCCGTGCGGCCATGGATCTAAAGGCTTATGTGCGGAAGATGAATGAAGTGCTCGAACCAAAGGGAACCAGCGTTGACTTCGGTGTCGGTATCACGCAGGGAAAGGTCCACGTCGTCAAGACTGGTAAGCGTGGCGGCGATCAGACCAAGCAGGACCTTGTCTGGATCGGGCTTCCTGTCTACATGGCCGTCGAGCTCAGTGACTTCGGTAGCAAACCGAACAATATCTGGATCACCCACACCGTCCGCGAGAGCATCGGGAAGCAAAACCATCTCGGCGTGGTCTACTCAGGCGGAGAGAGCATGTGGCTCAAGACCACCAAGACGTTGAAGTCTGCGGGAAGCTACGACGTTCGCCACACCCGCTATTACTCGTCGATTTTCTAGGTGAAGTGGAGCGCAACCATCGCTATGGCCCACAGCAGTAGGAACGCGAGCGCGGAACGGTAGGCCCACTTCGCCCAGAAGTGCTTCCGCGCTGCGACGACAGCGACGGCCCACGCTTGTCGGGTGAGTTCCCGCTCCAAGCCCTCGGCATCGAGCTTCTCGAGTGCTGCCTCGTAGTCGTCTGCGGACTCGTACTGAGCTATTCCGCCAAAGAAGTAAAGAGAGTCGTCCCGACCATCGTTGGTCTTCAAACGCGGAAATAACCCAAGGCTCACGCAGAACACCGCGACCCCAGAGAAAAGGAGGCCCCACCAAAAACAGACCGTCGCCAGCCAGCCAGCAAAGCAGGTGGCATTGTGCGCATCGGCAAGTTCGCCAGCGTGATTCAGGAGGCTGGTCAGGCCCAGCCCCAGAAGAACCAAAACTCCCAAGAGCTTGGGGTCAGCGAAGCGGGCCCACTCTGACGAGGCCTGCAAGGACCGGGCTACGAACTCGCGGGTGGGCCGTTCCTCGCTCTCCATAGCGGCGAAAGTCTATGGCGATCAGCTGCGCACTACGCCACCTCCTGTGCAAACACGCTCGTTAACTTGGCAGCGTCGCCTGGCCGGGGCTTTGAATGCAGATAGCGCTCAGTCGTGGCGAGCTTCGAGTGGCCCATCATGTCCTTGACCGCGACGAGGTCGAACTGCTGGATCGCCAGGCTGCCGAAGGTGTGGCGGAGATCGTGGAAGCGACGGACTCGGACGCCGGCCTGTTCTTGGGCTCGGATGAAGCGGCTGCGGACAGCGGAGCGATCGAGCGCGGCCCGTCCGGTCGGCAGAAGAAATAGTCGATGTGGCTCGTGAACCTCGGCCGCCTAGATCGAGCTAAGGGTCAGGCGAGAGAGGGCCACCCCGACACCGGGGAAAAGCGTCAGGACGACGACGGCGATCAAAAAGCGATCCACCCAGCTATCGACCTCGACGCTCCAGCGCCTTTTCTCGCGTTCGCGCTCGTATTCGACTTTCATGCCGCGAGCCCATGAGCGTCGATTGCGTTGCGGATTAGAAGGCGGTTCGACCTCATGATTTCGTCTTCTTCCTCGGACGGCGGGTCCTCTGCTTTCCCTTCTTCCGGGCCTGCGCTTGCGGCGGCCCCTGCCAGAAGATTGGTTTAGCGCGGGCATCCTCTCCACGAGGCCCAAACGGCGGAAGCAACTGGTAGTGGTAGATGTAGGAGAAGCCAATCGGAGATTCAGGATCGGCCCTTCGGTGGCGCTCTCGGTGTAACAGGGCGTGCTCGCGCAGCTCTTTCAGCCCCCGCTCGGCGCTCGCGGAGGAGACTCCGTACCAGGCAGGCACCTTGTTGTACGGGAGCGCAAACCCATCGCCTTGGTACAGGGAGATCAAGAGCATCGCCTTAGCGGGCAGAGAGAGCTTCTCGTGCCAACGCTGCCGCCAGTATTCGTATGGGAGCTTCAGATATCCAGAGCCGTTCAGCTTTTGGCCCTTCATCCCGGCGCCTATGTGTTTGTAGGCATGCTTAGAGCCATCGTCGGCCAGCAGGTGCGCGCGTACTTGGCGACCAGCTCTCTCCGTCTTGACCAAGCCGATCTCCCGCAGGAATTTCCAGTTGCGAGAGACTTTGTGCAGGGCCGCCTGCTCGATGACCCCCGTCTCGGGATCGAAGTACCCGCCGATTGCCCTTGCCCAAGTTGCGGCGCTCAGGCGCACATCGAAGCCCTCTTCCTCGCCACTCGCAATGGCATGGAGGAAGAGATACTGCTCTAAGGCGCTCTCACGTCCACGGTTCACGAACTCGCTCAACGGCCCTGGAACCGGACGGTTCTGGTCCGAGCGGCCCTGAAGAAAGCCCAGCGCCAAGGGAAGAGCCTCGCGCTTGCTCCGTTCGAGGTAGAACTCGATCGTGTACTGGCGATCTGCAATTTCGGGAACAGCCATAGGGAAAATTATCGCAAACAGAAGCCCTAATCATGTACAGCCCAGATGAGATCGAGATGTGCTTTCAGCGCACATATAGAAGGGCCAAGAAGGTCCAAAAAGCACCAGGAGCAGATCCCAGTAACAGAGCCCTAGCCGGTAGCCAGGTGCTCCGGCCGAACGCGAGCAAGTGGCCTCCGCGATCGTCTTTTCAGCTGCCATGTGGCATGTGAATCAGGAGGCAGGATTCAGCGTGGCGCTGCCGCGAGTTTGGCAAGCTGCCCGGGAACAAGCTCGATTTCGATTAGGGGGTAGCTGGTGAAGAAGATGGTTGGGGTGGGGCTCCTGGTGGGGCTGTTGGGTCTTTTGTGGACTGGCTCGACGATGGCCGCCTCCCCGACCGGCTACTGGAAGATCTTCGTCTCGATGGACTACGAGAGCACCGGCACGGTTACCACCGCTCGGTGCTACCCGAACCCGGAACAGACCTTGCCCTCGCCTCTGACCGCGGAAGCGCGGGAGACGATCAAGGTTCGGACCGCCCGGCCGACCCTGATCGAAACGCACGTCTCCCCGAACGGGATCGGCGTCGTGCAGGACTGGCTCTACGCCCCTCCCTTCCGGTTCCAGATCACCAGCACCCGGGAGAGCGGGCTTGAAGGCGGCCGGCCCGGAGGCTGCTCGGGCAGCGGCGAGATTCCGCGTGGGGACTGCGGCACGAAGAAGGAGCGGACCGGCTTCTTCATCAGCCCGGTCGGGAGGATCAGGCACTGGGAAGGCTTCGACGTCGAGCCGCAGGAATTCCCCGAATTCGGGTCCTGCTCGCTGACCGACGCCCACGGGAAGCTGGGGGCCGACCTCGAGGTCGTCGTCAAGGACAAGCCCTCGCGCCTGCTCAGCCGCAAGATCCCGAAGCTCGTCTACCGCGGCAGGAAGACCTTCAAGAGCGGCCCGGTCAAGGAGGAAGACTCCACCTCCACTGCGACCGGCACCCTCAGCTGGAAGGTCACCCTGATCAAGGGGTACCCGAACTACCGCTGAGGAAAAGCGAGCTGGGACGGCCACGGAGGGAACCGTCCCAGCTCAGGTCAGTCTGGCTCCCTACCTCATCCGGGGGTCTACGAAGAGACCCCAGACGCGGAAGTCGCTGGACTTGGTGTTGTTGGCGTAGACGAAGCGAACTTCGCGCACGCCTTCCTGGCCACCGGCCATCTGCGGCTTGACGTTGAACTGCCTGGACAGGGTCCAGTTGCTCACCGACTTGTCGCTGAGGCGACCGGTGGCGACGCCCTCCGGCTTCTCCGGGTAGACGAGCTCGACGGTGACTCCACCGCCACCATCCACTGCGTCAACCCAGGTGCGGGCCTTCGGGTAGTCCAGAGTCACGCAGACCGCGGGACTGATCGCGACAGCGCCGCTGGGCAGGCTCAGGACGCCACCGATGCTGCCGTCGGGGCGAACCCCCTCGACAACCTCGGCGCCGTTTGAGAGCTCCCAGCCCTCTGCACCTCCGTTGAACTCACTTCCTTCTACCAGCGTGTACCAGTTGGAATCCCCAAACCCCGCAAACGTCTGCGAGAAGGTTTGGCCGGGGCATACCGCCGCTTCGGGACCGGCGTCAGAAGCCGTCGCCGAAGCCGACCAGAGGCAGAGCAAACCGAGGATCAACCCCGCTGCACAGCCCAGATTCCGTATGTAGTTACTTAGTGCCGTGGGGCGAAACAGAGACATTTAGCGTCCTCCGTGACGTTCCACTGGCGACCGAGCTATCTCACCTCCCGGTGAGACCTCTAGCTTTGCGTCCCCGCCTCGCGACGGGTTTGCCTTTTTCAGTGCTGGTTGTTTGCGTGTAGCGACTGGTTGCGTACCGACCGGTTATCGCCGCCCGAGCTGGCTTCTTCACTGAGTTGGACGCTTGTCCCGTTTAGGCCTAATCGTTTTTAAGGTGGGTCCGCGATCCCTGTGCGGCTGAGGTCACCGCTAATGCCTATGCCGGCCGCGGGCGATACAGACAGGGCCCCGATGTCCGTGCACGCGATCGACAACGCGGAGCGCACCCGCGACTCGAACGAGCTGCGCGAGCGCCCGATGAGCCCCGAGCTGCGCCGCGCCGAACTGCTGGGCGGCGCCGTCTTCCTCCTCCTCGGGGGTGCGCTGGCCCTGCTGGCCGGCGTCGAGTCCTTCTCGCCCCTGACCGCGCTCGTCTACGTGGTCGGGATCGCGATCGCCAGCAACGTCCGCTTCGACTTCGGCGCCGGGTTCACGGTGCCGACCCAGGCCGTCTTCGTGCCGATGCTCTTCGCGGTCCCGGTCGCGATCGTGCCGCTGCTGACCCTGCTGGCGCTGGTCCTGGGCATGGTCCCGGCGGTCCTGCGCGGTCGGACCGCGCCGAGCTGGATGCTGACCGCGGCCGGCAACAGCTGGTTCGCCTTCGGCCCCGCCATCGTCCTCGCCCTGAGCGGGGACCCGGCTCCCGACGCCCACTTCGAGATCCTCGCGCTCGCCCTGGCGGCGCAGTTCGGCTTCGACTTCGTTGCCGCCGCGGTGCGCGACCGGCTCTTCGGCGACGACCTCGCACTCTCCGAGCTCGCCCGCGAGGTCGCGCCGATCTACGCGATCGACGTCGCCCTCTCCTCGCTCGGCCTCGTCGTCGCTCTCGCCGTGGCAAAGGGCTACGGCCCCTGGCCGGTGATCCTGATCGCGCCGCTGTTCCTGGTCCTGCGCGTCTTCTCGCGGGAGCGCCAGGAGCGCCTCGAGCAGCTGGCCGAGCTGAACGACGCCTACCAGGGCACCGCGCTCCTGCTCGGTGACGTGGTCGAGGCCGACGACTCCTACACCGGCGAGCACAGCAAGGGCGTCGTCCGCCTCTCGCTCGACGTCGCCGGCGAGCTCGGGCTCGATCCGGCGCAGGCCCGCAACGTCGAGTTCGGCGCCCTGCTCCACGACGTCGGCAAGATCGCGATCCCCAACGAGATCATCAACAAGCCCGGCAAGCTGAACGAGCGCGAGTGGGAGATCGTCAAGACCCACACGATCGAGGGACAGAAGATGCTCGCCCGGATCGGCGGGGTGATGACCGAGGTCGGGAGGATCGTCCGCGCCTCCCACGAGCACTGGGACGGCAGCGGCTACCCCGACGGCCTGCGGGGGGAGGAGATCCCGATCGAGGCGCGGATCGTCTGCGCCTGCGACGCCTTCAACGCGATGACGACGACGCGCTCCTACCGGCGGGCGATGCGGCTTCAGGACGCGATCGCCGAGATGGAAGCCTGCGCCGGCTCCCAGTTCGACCCGCGCGTGGTCGAGGCGCTGCTGCGGGTGGTCGAGGGGGGAGAGGGCGAAGACGCGCAGGGCGAGCAGGTCGCCGCTCCGTCCGCGCCGGCCCTGGAGAGCAGCTGGAGCGTGCGGCGCAACGAGGACTTGATCAAGGCCCTGGCCGAGCTCGCCGTCGGCGTCGGGGCGAACGTCCAACCCGGCCAGCATGTCGAGGTCTCCGGCGAGACCGGTCACCTGGAGGTGGTGCGGGCGATCGTCGCCGCCGCCTATGCCCGTGGCGCCGAGTTCGTCGACGTCGAGATCGGCGACCCCCTGGTCCAGGCGGTGCGGATCGGGGCCGCCCCGCAGGCGAGCCTCGCCCACGTGCCGGAGTGGGAGGCGAAGCGGATCCGCGACCTCGCCCGGCGCGGCGGGGCGAGCATCCTCGTCACCGGGCCGACCTGCCCGGGACTCTTCGACGGCCTCGACCCGCGCCGCGTGGCTCTTGCCAGCGAGGGCCCGAGCGCCGAGTGGCGCGACGCGACCCGGGCGATCAACTGGACGATCGTCCCCGCTGCGACGGAGGGCTGGGCGGCGGAGCTGCGCCCGCAGCTGCCGATCGACGAGGCGGTGGCGGCGCTGTGGGCCGACATCGCCCACATCTGCCGGCTCGACTCGCCTTCCGCGGCCGCAGCCTGGGAGGGGCGACTGGCGCAGCTGCGCGAGCGAGCCGCCTGGCTGACGGCGCAGGAGCTGCGCGAGGTCAGGTTCGAGGGGCCGGGCACCGAGTTGACGATCGGCCTGATGGACGGGGTCCGCTGGGAGCGGGCCGAGATGGTCACGCCGGGTGGCGTCGCCTTCGTCCCCAACCTGCCCACCGAGGAGGTCTACACGACCCCCGATTCGGCCCGCGTCGACGGCCACGTCCGCCTCACCCGCCCGGTCGTGATCGGCGGCCGGCGGATCGCCGACGTCAGCCTCCACTTCGAGGAAGGCCGTGTCGTGGCGATCGACGGGCCGCCGGAGTCCGACGCGCTGCGCGAGTTCGTCGCCCGCGACGACGGCACCGCCCGGCTCGGCGAGCTGGCGCTGGTCGACGCCGACAGCCGCGTCGCCCATCTCGGCCAGACCTTCGGCGAGATCCTCCTAGACGAGAACGCCGCCTCCCACATCGCCCTCGGCTACGGCTTCCCGTCCCTGATCCCCTCCTCGAGCCGCCAGACCGCCAACGCCAGCGACCACCACCTAGACCTGATGATCGGCTCGCCGGAGGTGCGGGTCAGCGGCGTCGACCGTGAGGGAAGGGTCCTGCCGCTGTTGAAGAAGGGGACCTGGGTGGGGGCCGCAGCCACCCTTGCCGAGGCTTAGTCCTGCTTCTAGTGGGAGTCCACGCTTTTCGCGTGGAATTGGCCTTCCTTTGGCCGGTGACAGTAGAGGACGCCGATCGGAGTGTTGTCTGGACCGTCGAGGCGCCAGCTGGTTTGAATCGGATCCGATTTCCGCATGAGCTCGGACCTGTCCAGGGGACGGATCGTGAGGGTTCGCGAATCAGCGTCCACCGTCTCTACGAGGACCTCGTCGGGACCAAGATCGAAGTGAGAGTGAAGGAGGGTCAGGCCGAAGCGGTCGAGGGCTCCGTTCTCCTCGAGCACCCGGCGGACCTGGTCGATGACATCTTGGTCCTTTGAGCTCAGGGACTCGACCTCCTCGATTCTCTGCGGGTTCTCTGGCATCTCGCGCCTTTCAGCAGTTAGTGGCTAGTGGCAGTCGCATACCCAGGCGCAGACCCACTGCCCCCGGATCATCTTGCAGTTGGTGGGCCAGCAGTCGCCGTTGCCGTCCGGGCACTTGTACTTCGCCGGTTCGACCTGAGCGAGGGCGGCGACAGTGGTGCCGGGCTCCTCGATCGTGTGCCGCACTTGGATGGTTCCGTCTCCGGGCGGCTCCACACCGCGCTCTCGCAGGAAGCCCGTCGCGTCGGGGAAGGCGTCTTCCCCCTCGCCGCGCTCCCGCACGGCAAAGCAGGCCTCTGCAAGTTCCTCGATTGCCTTTACTGCCTCCGGACGAGCCAGATATTCGGCTCTATTCACGTCTCGCCTCCCGTAGCGGTGCGTTCGCCCCAGGATAGGCGGAACAGAAAACCCCGCTGTAGGCCCAAGCGCCGCGGCAGGAGGCGCTAGTACCGCGGCGGCGCGCCCGGGTCGCGGACTTCGCGGCGTTCTTCCACTGCGGGGGGCGGGGCCTCGCCCGGTGCGACCGGCCGCGTGCGGCGGGACCAGACGATTTCCTGGAAGAGGCCGATCAGGAGGCCGACAGCGCCGGCGATCATCAGGATCACGCCGATCGTGTCGATGCTGAGGCCCGAGACGTGGAAGTTGGTCGCAAACTTGAGGATCGCGCCAACAGCGATGAGGAAGATGCCTGCTCCGATAGTCATGGCCGCCGAATACCCCGGGTTTGGATCGACAAAACGCAGCGGTCAGAGAGACGTCCAGAGGCGGCGCTCGGCGTCGCGCACGCGCCCGGCGTTCGCCCCGACCGCCCGCCACAGCTCGGGCCGGGGCTCCTCGTCTTCGCTGGCCGCTTTGAACGCCTCCGCCAGCTCGGTCCAGCGCGCCGCCGCCTCGGCCGCCAGCGGCGCCTCCTCGCGGCCCGCCTCCGCGAGGAAGCGCGAGTACATCAGCCGGAAGCAGCCGCCGCCGGTGCCGCGGCGCTCGATCACCTGGTAGGCGAAGCGCGCGCACCACTGCCAGTCCTCGACCGCGTCGGGCCAGGAGCCCACCTCCGCCGCCAGCCGCTCCAGCGCCGGCACCCCGGCGAACTCGCCGAACGGCGGCTCGAGCATCTCGCTGACCGCGCGCTCGATCGCCCGCGGCGCCGCCGCTTGCAGCCGCTCGCGGTCGATCGCCTCGCCGACAGTGAACATGTGGCCTTCCAGCGGGTAGGCGGGGTGGCCGCTGTGGCGCGCCCGCGCCAGGTTCTCCAGGCGCGTCTCCTGCAGCTCCTCGAAGGCGGTGTCGGAGAGCTGCGCGACCTTCTCGTCGTAGCCTGCCAGCACCACCGCGTGCCCGGGGAAGTGGGCCGAGTTGCCGTAGTGGTCGAGGTAGTAGATGTCGGTCAGCAGCAGCGCCGGGTTGCCGGCGTCGACCTCGGAGCGCGCCGCCGCCCAGGCCGCCTCGCCCTCCTCCTCGCCGAAGGTGCGCAGCTCCAGCGCCGCCCCGGTCAGCTCGCGGAAGTTCTCCTCCAGCCGCGCGGTGCGGCCGTTGAACCAGCGGCTCGGCGATCCGTCCTCCAGCGCCAGGTAGTAGAAGCCGGCGCCGGCACCCAACCCGAACGCCGTCTCCTCGCTGATCTCGACCCCGTGGAAGGCGAGCAGGTTGCGCAGTGCGGTCGAGCCGCAGTGGTTGCCGGGGGTGTGGACGAAGCCGGGGACGGAAGGCATCGCCCAATAGTCTCTCGCGCCGATGAAGGATCTGGACCTGAAGCTGCTGCGCTGGATGCGCACCCACGGCCACAGCCGCGGCCTCGAGGACGCCGCCGTCGCCCTCGGCAAGGCCGGCAACAATGCCCTCGTCTGGTTCCTGCTCGGGGCGGCGCTGGCGATCATCGACAACGACCGCTGGGAGTCGTGGCTGATCTGCGCCCTGCTCGGACCGTTCGCGATCGGCCTCAACTACGCGATCAAGCTGGCGGTGAAACGGCCGCGGCCGGTGCTCGACGGGCTGCCCCCGCTCGGCGGCGCGCCCAGCTCGCTCAGCTTCCCCTCCGCCCACGCCACCTCCTCCTTCGCGGTGGCGACGGCGATGGTCCGGGTCGACCCGGCGATGGCGGCGACCTTCGTCGTCGCCTTCGCGCTGGCGCTCGGCCGCCCCTACCTCGGCATGCACTACCCGTCCGACGTCCTCGCCGGCGCCGTCCTCGGCGTCGTCCTGGGCCTGATCGTCCCGCTCTCCTTCTGATGATCGGGAGCGCGAGATGAAGGTCGGGATCGTCGGGTTGCCGAACGCGGGCAAGTCCACCCTCTTCAACGCCCTGACCAAGGGCGGCGCCCAGACGGGCGATTACCCGTTCACGACGATCGAGCCGAACGTCGCCGTCGCCCAGGTGCCGGACGAGCGGCTGGAGCAGATCGCCGCGACCGTCAAGAGCTCCGAGCTGGTGCCGGCGAAAATCGATTTCCACGACATCGCCGGCCTGGTCAAAGGCGCCTCGGAAGGGGAGGGGCTCGGCAACCAGTTCCTCGCCTCGATCCGCGAGACCGACGCGATCTGCCACGTCGTCCGCTGCCACACCGAATCCGACGTGCCCCACCCCGACGGCCGCGTCGACCCGCTCGCCGACATCGAGACGATCGAGACCGAGCTGGTGCTTGCCGACTACGAGCAGGTCGAGCGCCGGCTCGGCCGCGTCGGCAAGCAGGCGAAGTCGGGCGACAAAGAAGCGGCCGCCGAGCACGGCTGGCTGACCGCGGTGCACAAGGCGCTCGCCGCCGGCCGGCCGGCGCGCTCGGTCCCGGTGCCCGACCTGGCGCCGATGGCCGCCCAGAACCTGCAGGCGCTGACGACGAAGCCGATCCTCTACGTCGCCAACGTCGACGAGGGCGACGCCGAGGCGCCGGAAGCCGTTGTCTCCCACGCCAACTCGGTCGGCGCCGGGGTGGTCGCGGTCAGCGCCCGGATCGAGGGCGAGCTGGCCGAGCTCGACCCCGCCGAAGCCGAGGAGATGCGCGAGAGCTACGGCGTCAAAGGCTCGGGGCTGGCGCGCCTCGTCCGCGCCGCCTACGACCTGCTGGAGCTGATCACCTTCTTCACCGCCGGCGAGGACAAGGAGGCGGTTGCGCGGCCGCTGCACCGCGGCGCCACCGCGCTGGAAGCGGCGGGCACGATCCACACCGAGATCATGGAAGCGTTCGTCAAAGCCGAAGTGATCGGCTGGGAGCAGCTGGTCGAGTGCGGCGGCTACGCGCCGGCGCGGGACAAGGGCCAGCTGCGGATCGAGGGGCGCGACTACCTCGTCCAAGACGGCGACGTGATCACGATCAAGGTCTGACCGCCGCGACGGACAGGTGGCCGAGGCCTGACCGCCCCGCCGATCGGTGCTGCATCGGGGCGGTAGCTGTCAGGCCTCAGCCACCCTTATGAAGAGAGGTGGTCGGATAGGCATGGCCGCATCCGCTGATCTGCATACGCATCACCTCCTTTCCTCACCGGAAGCGTCCTTCGCGGCGATGCATTGGTTCCTATTACTTCGATCGGTCTCAGTAAAGGGCTCTAGCTAGCCATTTTCCTGCTCTTTCCGGTCATTTATGCCTTATCGTGATCGCTGCCGTGGAGCCGACTAATCGAAAGGGTCAGGGGATGGCGGGGAGCAAATCAGTGGAGAAAAAACGCAGCGAGACGATCTGCACCGTGCTCAAGCACCCGCTGCGGGTCCGCATCCTCGAAGTCCTCAACGAAGGCCCGCGCAGCCCCAGTCAGTTCGTCGAGGAAGGGCTGATCCCGAAGGAGCACTTCACGACCTACCAGCAGGCGCTCTCGCTCGCCTCCTACCACTTCCGAGAGCTCGAGAAGGAAGGCTGCCTGGAGGTGGTTGAATCGATCCCCCGCCGCGGGGCGATCGAGCACGTGTACCGCGGAGTGGCCCCCAAGGTCTTCTTCAGCGACGCCGAATTCGAGGCGATGCCCCTGGCCACCCGCCGCAAGCTCTCGCGGATCTCCCTGCAGGGGTTGATCGCGCGGGCCGACCGGGCGATCAGCACGAAGACCTTCGACGCGCGACCAGATCGGCACCTGACCTGGGTGCCGATGCAGCTCGACGAGCGGGGCTGGGAAGAAGTGATCGACACCCTCGCCACGACCTTCGGCGAACTGACGCAGATTCGCCACGACGCCAAGGACCGCCTCGCAGACTCCGGCGAGGAGGTCGTGCCGGCGACGGTGGCGATGCTCGGCTTCGAGTCGCCGCCCCCACCGCCGCTGACGCGCGACGAGAGTTAGCCCCGCCCCTTAGGGTTGGGGGATGGAGGAACGGGCGCGATTCCCGGAGGTAGCGGCCAAGGCCGGCCACTACGAGAGCTTCTACATCAAGGCTTGTCGCCCCGACGGGGGGCAGGGGGTCTGGATCCGCCACACCGTGCACAAGCGGCCGGGGGCGGAGCCGAACGCCTCGATCTGGTTCTGCCTCTTCGACCGGGAAGCGGACGGGCCGCGGGCGACGAAGGTGACGGTGCCGGCGGCGCAGCTGTCCACCCCGGCCGGCTCCTGGATCCGCGTCGCCGACGCCGAGATCGGTCCCGGCCGGGCCGAGGGCTCGGTCGACACCGACGCCCTCAGCGCCGCCTGGTCATTCACCTTCAGCGGCGACGCCGAGCCCTGCAAGTACCTGCCGGCCGACTGGCTCTACAAGGCGCCGCTGCCGAAGACGAAGTTCCTCGCGCCCTATCCCAACGCCCGCTTCCAGGGGCGGCTGGTGATCGACGACGAACCGTTCGAGCTCGCCGGCTGGCCGGGGATGATCGGCCACAACTGGGGGAGCGAGCACGCCGAGCGCTGGGTCTGGCTCGAGGGCACCGGCTTCCCCGACGCGCCCGACACCTACTTCGACGCCGGCGCCGCCCGCGTCCGCCTCGGCTCCCGGGTCAGCCCCTGGATCCCCTCCGGGATGCTCCTGCTCGACGGCGTCGCGCACCGCCTCGGCGGCCTCGGCGCGATCCGCTCGGCCGAGATCGACGAGCGGCCCAGCGTCTGCAGCTTCGTCCTCCCCGGCAAGGACATTCTCGTCCGCGGCCGCGTCTCCGCCCCCGAGAAGGACTTCGTCGGCTGGGTCTACGCCGATCCCAAGGGCCCCGAGCACAACACCGTCAACTGCTCGGTCGCCGATCTCGAGCTGACCGTCGAGCAGCCCGGCCTGCCGCCGCGCCAGCTCACGCTGCCGGGCGGCGGCGCCTACGAGCTCGGGATGAGAGAGACGGACCACGGCATCCCGATCCAGCCTTACCCAGACGGCTGAGTGGGGGCGCGCCGCTACTGGTTGATCTGGGTCGCGGTCGCACCCGTGGGGCTGTGGGCGCTGGTCCGCCTCCCGAGGCCGCCGGCCGCGAGACGATCACCGTGCTCTCGGCCAACATCCACCACGGCACGGCTGAAGCGGAAGCGCTGGTCGACCTGGTCGACCGCCACCAACCCGATCTGCTCGCGATCCAGGAGCTGACCCCGAGCTTCGCCCGCGACCTGCGCCGGGCGGGCCTCGACCGGCGGCTGCCGAACGCGATCCTGGAAACCCGCCGCAGCGCCTCCGGTGCCGGCATCTACTCGCACCTGCCGATGCGCAAGCTGGGCGGGGAGCAGCCCTTCTTCTTCCGCCAGCCGCGTGCTGAAGTGCGGCTGCCCGACGGCCAACGGTCCGCGTCGTCGACGTCCATCCCTACCCACCGGGTCGCGGCAACGTCGACATCTGGAGCGAAGCGCTGGAGAGCCTGCCTTCCACTGGCCGCGGCGCCCCCTGGCTCCTGATCGGCGACTTCAACGCCACCCTCGACCACTCACAGCTCCGCGACCTGCTCGACCGCGGCTACCGCGACGCCGCCGAGGTCGCCGGCAAGGGGTTGGAGCCGACTTGGCCCGCCGAGGAGTGGGCCAGCCGCCTCCCCGCCGTGACCATCGACCACGTCCTCGCCGACCGCCGGCTCGGCGTCGTCGACTACGAGGTCGAGGAGCTGCCCGGCTCCGACCACCGGCCGGTCTGGGCAGAGCTGGCGCTCCCCTGAGGTGCTAACGACGCGGGAGCAACCCCTGCTTCAACAGGTTGAGCGACCCCTCCCAGTAGTCGACCAGCGCCAGGGCCCGTCGCGCATGCTCCGGGAGGACGGCGATCGTGCGCTGCTGACGGTCGGCGTTCGATTGGGTGCTCACAGCGACGACTCCGGGAATGGCGCGGGCATAGTCGATCAACTTGTGGCAGCCGCTGTAGTCGGTGGGGTGGTAGACCTCTTCGAGGCTGAGGCCCGTCGCCTCCAGCGTCGCCACGTGATCGCCGAGTAACAGACGCGTCCCTGCCGCGATCGCGAGAGCCGAAACGCGCCGCAGCACCTCACGTTCCGGGCGTAGCGGTTCGACTGCATGCAGTTCGTGCTCTCGCAGCGCTGCCTCGTATGAACTCGCGGTGTAAAGGGGGAGAGGGTCGCGCTTGAGATGGAACCTGCCGGTGTAGCGGGAGGGCTGCCCCACATGCCTCATGGCGTCGGTGCCGAAGGGGGTGTTCCGGAAGACCACCAAGCGGCTCGACGGAACGTGAAGAGGATTTCCCCGCATTATTTCTTAAGTAGCTGGGGACAGAAATGCTCCCTGGCAAAGAAAAGGACAATTAGAGAGGCATAATGGCTGTCCTTATCCCTGCTGTTCGTCAGGACGTTATGCTAGAAGCCAGGGATGACTTCAGCGGTGACCAAAGAGATCGAGCAGGCCCGAGAGCCTGCGGAGGCCGCCTTGATGGCTCGACGAGTACTGGCCCTGACGGCGGATGAGATCGCCACGGCTACTGGCGCCGACCAGCGTACGGTGAGACGCTGGTGGCACAACGGCTCCTCGCCGACCCAGTACCGCCGCCAGCTAGACGACCTGCGGGCGATCGCGGAGATCCTTTCCGTGACCCTGGGGAAGAACGCGATCGGGTCTTGGCTTCGTAGTCGGAATCGCTACCTCAAATACGAGCGCCCTCTGGAGGCACTAGGCAGGGGGGAATTCGACGAGGTTCGTGAAGCCGCCTTCGCTTATGTCGAGGGAGCTGCCCTTTGAGGGCGCCTACCGGCTGACGACCTTCTGGAACTTCATCCAGGTGTCGTAGCCGCCGAGCGCGACGGAGAGCTGGGAGCCGGTGACGGTGGAGACGCCGCCGGTGCCGTAGAGCTTGGCGGTGATGATTCGCGGTGAGACCCCGGTCTTGGTGATCGCGACCCGTTTCAGCTTGCCCTTCAGGTAGCCGCCGAGGCGGGAGCTGATCTCCGGGCCGGTGAACTCGAGCGTCCACTTGTGCAGCGGGCAGTGGTAGTCGTAGGGGTCGGGGACCCCGACCAGGTAGGGGACGGGGGAGCCGAAGACGTTGACGGCGCTCTCGGTGTGGCCGCCGGAGCAGGCCGAGTAGAGGGTCTGGGCGATCTCGCCGCCGTACATCACGACCTGCCCCTTGGTCGCGGCGACGGCGTCGTTGGTGCGGGCGTACTCGCTTTCCAGCCCCTCGTAGACCTGGCTGCGGGTGTCGGAGTAGAGGTCGAAGCCGTTGCCGTCGACGTCGCCGGTGATCGCGATCGAGCGGACCGCCACCGCGTGCGCCTTCAGCTCCTCCGTCGGCCAGGAGGGTGGCACCTCGTTCGACATCACGCCTTTCGCGTACTGCTCGATCGCCAGGGCGTTGACGATGTTGAGCGAGCCGGCCTCGCTTTCGGTCGGCACCGTCTCCAGCGCCCCGCGGAAGGTGCCCTGCCCGGCGATCGTGATCTTGCCGGCCCCGGCGGCGCGCAGTTTGCCGCCGCAGCTGGCGAGCCGTTTGCCGCCGGAGCTGCGCAGCCTCACCGAGCGGCCGTCGCGATGCGCCTCGTAGCTGCGCCGCGGATCGAGCCGCTCCCCGCAGGCGCTGGTGGCGCCGCTGAATTCGACGTCGCCGGGGGAGATGTCGAGCAGGACCCGCACCACCCGCGTCTTCTCCAGCGTGCCGAGGCTGGTGCCGCGGTAGTAGTGGCCGAGGATGAAGCGGTAGCCCTTGCCCTCTTTGGCGAAGCCGTAGGCGCCGTAGGCGCTCATCCCGACCCCGTGGCCGAAGCCGCGCCCGTGGACGACCCAGCTGACCGCCCCTTGGGCGGCGACCGGATAGGCGAGGGCCAGGAGAAACCCGACCAGGAGTGTGCTGACGATCTTGGACATCTTTGAGCCAACAGATTCAACAAACGGGAGTAGCGCCCTGCATGCCGGGAGTCGTACTCTGGATCCATGCAGGCAACCGACCACAAGCTCCTCGCCGCCGGTGAGTGGCAGGCGACTGGCGAGTGGAGCGAGGTGAAGAGCCCCTACGACGGCAGCGTCGTCGGCCGGGTCACGCAGGGCGACGAAGCGCTGGTCGAGCGGGCGATCGAGGCCGCACACGAGGCCTTCGAGAACGCCGACTTCCCCCAGCACGAGCGCGCCACGGTCCTCGACCGTGCCGCCCACCTCGTCGCCGAGCGCAAGGACGAGCTGGCGGCGGCGATCGCCGCCGAGGCCGGCAAGCCGATCAAGACGGCGACTGTCGAGGCCGAACGCTGCGTCTCCACCCTCACCTTCTCCGCGGTCGAGGCGCGCAAGCTGACCGGCGGCACGGTGCCGATGGAGGCCGCCCCGGCCGGTGCCGGCAAGCTCGGGGTGATGCTGCGCGTCCCCTACGGGGTCGTCGGCGCGATCAGCCCCTTCAACTTCCCGCTCAACCTCGTCGCCCACAAGCTCGGGCCGGCGATCGCCGCCGGCAACGCGATCGTGCTGAAGCCGGCCGGCCAGACGCCGATCTCCGCCTTGAAGCTGGCCGAGATCCTGCTCGAGGCGGGGCTGCCGCAGAACTGGCTCTCGGTCATCCCCGGCCCCGGCTCCAAGGTCGGCAACACGATCGTCGAGCACCCGCTGACCAAGGCGATCACTTTCACCGGCTCCTCCGCCGTCGGCTGGGGCATCCGCTCCAAGGTCCCGCACAAGAAGGTGAACCTCGAGCTCGGCTCCAACGCGCCGCTGATCATCAACGATGACGGCGACTGGGAGACCGCGGCGGACAAAGCCCAGCTGCACGCCTTCTCGCACGCCGGTCAGAGCTGCATCTCGATCCAGCGGATCCTCGTCCACGAGGCCGTCGCCGACGCCTTCACCGAGCGCCTCGTCGCCAACGTGCAGAAGCTGACCGTCGGCGACCCACTCGACGAGAGCACCGACGTCGGCCCGCTGATCACCCCCGACGATCGCGACCGGGTCAAGGAGTGGGTCGAGGAGGCCGTCGCCGGCGGCGCCGAGTTGCTGACCGGGGGAGAGCTGGTCGACGAGGGCCGCTGCCTGGCGCCGACCCTGCTGAAGGCGCCGCCGAAAGAGGCCAAGGTCTGGTGCGAGGAGATCTTCGGCCCGGTGGCGACGATCGACACCTTCACCGACTTCGACGAGGCCCTCCGCCTCGCCAACGACTCCAAGTTCGGCCTCCAGGCCGGCGTCTTCACCCGCGACATCGGCCGTGGCCTCGCCGCCGGCCGCACGCTGGAGTTCGGCGGCGTCCTCGTCAACGAGGTGCCGACCTTCCGCGCCGACCAGCAGCCCTACGGCGGCGTCAAGGACTCCGGCAACACCCGCGAGGGCCCCGCCTACGCGGTGATCGAGCTGACCGAGGAGCGCTTCGTCACGCTTCAGGGCTGACCGGCTCGGAGCCGAAGCCGCGACGTTCCTGCTCGCCCCACTGGGACTCGCCGATCAGGTCGCGGAAGCCGGCGATCCGCCAGAGGTCGTTGAGCTGGCGGTAGCCAAGGTTCTCGATCAGCGAGTAGAAGACGAGCCGCCAGATGTCGCGGCGCTTCTCGTGGCGGCGGAAGGAGAACTCCTCCAGCGCCAGCGCCGAGACCGAGAGCAGCTGTCCGAGCAGGATCGCGACGACGAGGAAGGCGACGAAGGTCGCCAGGTTGATCGCGCCGAGGGCGAAGCCGAGCGGCATCACTATGTAGCCGAGCAGGGCGATGATCGGGCCGAGCATCTCGAAGAAGACGAAGTAGGGGAAGCCGATCATCCCGACCGCGCCGTAGCGCGGGTTGAGCAGCATCCGGCGGTGGGTCCAGAGGCTCTCGACCAGGCCCTGCTGCCAGCGTCGCCGCTGCTTCGACAGACCCTTCAGCGTCTCCGGCGCTTCGGTCCAGCAGACGGGGTCGGCGACGAACTCGATCCGGTACTTCTCGCCGCGCTCGCGGAAGTAGCGGTGCAGGCGCAGGACCAGCTCCATGTCCTCGCCGATGTGCTCGGTCGACCAGCCGCCCACCGCTTCCACCGCCTCGCGCCGGAAGAGGCCGAAGGCGCCGGAGATGATCAGCAGCGACTGCATCTTGCTCCAGGCGAGCCGGCCGACGAGGAAGGCGCGGAAGTACTCGAGCACCTGGAAGGTGGCGAGGGGACTGCGCGGCAATCCGACCTGGGTGACCTGGCCGTGCTCGACCTCGCAGCCGTTGATGATGCGGACGATGCCGCCGGTGGCGGCGACCAGCTCGGGGTCGTCGAGGAGCGGCTTGGCGATCCGCAGCAGCGCCCCCTCCTCGAGCGTCCCGTCGGAGTCGCAGGCGCATACGTAGGGGTAGCGGGCGACCGACAGCCCCGCGTTCTGCGCGTCGGCCTTGCCGTTGCCGTTCTCCTTGTCGATCACGACCAGCTCGGGATGGCGGGCGGAGAGGAAGGTGCGCCGGATCTGGGCGTGGGCGACGCCTTCCCGCGCCACGGTCGCGGTCTCGACCAGCTCGAAGGCTTCCATCAGCCGGGCCAGGGTGTCGTCGGTGGAGCCGTCGTTGATCACGACCACCTCGAACTCGGGGTAGCGCAGGGCCAGCACCGAGCGCACGCTCTCGACGATCGAGGCGGACTCGTTGTAGGCGGGCATGAAGATCGAGATCGGCGGCGTCAGCGGCGAGGCGAACGCCTCCTCGACCGCGTGATGGGAGCGCGAGCGCTGGTACTCGGTGATCATCCGCCAGGCCATCGCGGTGAACAGCAGGTAGGTGCCGTTGAGCAGCGCGAAGAAGGCGATCATGAAGACGCCGAAGCCCTCGACGAAGCCCTCGAGGGTCATGAGGCGAGCATCGCTCTCGTCGCGGCCTGGCGCAGGAAGGGGCCGGCCTGGTTGCGCTCGGCGCTCTCGATCAGGTCGCGCGGGTCGAGGGCGACCAGCGCCCTCGAGGCGGCGAGCGCCGGGTCGTAGAGGTCGTCGCGGGCCTGCTCGACGAGGATCGGGACCGCCGCCCGATCGCCCAGGCCCGCGGCGGCGTAGGCGGCGGCGGTGCGGACGAAGGGGATGCGGTCGCGGAGGGCGTCGCGGACGACGCCGCTCTCGGCCTTGCCGCCGACCTTGCCGAGCGCCCGCAGCGCGGCGCCGCGGACCTCGGCCGCCGGGTCGCGGGCGGCGTCGGCGAGCAGCGGCGCCTCGGCGCCGCCGCCGATCAGCCCCAGTACCTCGGCGGCCGCGCGGCGCACCGATTCTTCGTCGCTGCCGAGCAGCGGGTGCAGCTCCGGCGCCGCGGCGGAGCCGATCGTGATCAGCGCCTGGCCGGCGACGGCGCGGGGGACGGCCCCCGAGGCCAGCGACTCGACCAGGCGCGGCGCCGCCTCGACCGCCCCCAGTCGTCCGAGGCTGCGGGCGGCTGCGGTCCGCACCTCGCGGTCGCCGTCGCCGAGCGCCGCGATCAGCGGCGGCACCGCTCGCGCCGAGCCCATGTCGCCGAGCGCGAAAGCCGCGGCGGCGCGCTTCCAGGCACGCCGGTTGGAAAGTCGGCCGAACTCCCGCTCCACCTGTCCCTGCCCCTCGAAGAAGGTCGCGATCCGGGCGCGGCTGTCGCCCTGGAGGGCGCGCGAGTAGCGGGCCATGATCTCGGCCAGGATCGGCGCCTCGGCGTCCTCGACCGTCAGCTCCACCGACTCTCCCTCGACGATCGCGATCGCCAGCGGCCGCAGGCGCTTCTCCGCCTCGCGGCGGCGCTGGTCGGCGCGGGCGAGGAAGGAGCGCCTCGCGATCAGCACCGCCAAGGTCAGCACCGCGCCCAGCGCGAGCACGAGCGAAACAAGCTCGAGGGCGCGAACCACGCCCTAACGCCTTCCCAGGATCGCCTCGACCCGCGCCCGCAGCTCCTGCGGGCTGAAGGGCTTGCGGATGTAGTCGTCGGCGCCGGCTTCGAAGCCGCGGCTGACGTCCGCCTCCTGGACGCGGGCGGTGAGCAGGATCACCGGGATCCGGCTGGTCCCCTCCTCGGCCCGCATCGCCTTCACCACGTCGTAGCCCGTCAGCTTCGGCATCATCACGTCGAGCACCGCGAGGGCGGGACGGTGCTCGCGCGCGGTCGCCAGCGCCTGCTCGCCGTCGCCTGCGGTCAGCACCTCGTAGCCCGCCCGCTCGAGGCGGAAGGCGACCAGCTCGAGGATGTCCCGGTCGTCGTCGGCGACGAGGATCGTCTTGCCGCCATGGCCGTTGCCGTTGCCGTTCATCACGTCGTTCATCGTCAGCTCCCCGCTGGTTGCTTAACCGCGGGCTGCCGCAACGGCAGTCGCACGCTGAAGGTCGTCCCGACCCCGACCTCGCTCGCGACCGAGATCGAACCGCCGTGCCCGTCGGCGATCGCCTGGCAGATCGAGAGCCCGAGGCCGATCCCCGGCACCGCGGCGTCGGTCGCGGCCTGGGCCCGGTAGAAGCGCTCGAAGAGGTGCTCGAGCTCCTCCGCCTCGATCCCGGTGCCGGTGTCGCTGACCTCGATCAGCGCCTCCTCGCCCTCCTGGGCGATCCGCACCCCGATCCGGCCCCCCTCGGGGGTGAACTTGAGCGCGTTGGAGACGAGGTTGTCGACGAGTTGGCCGAGCCGGTCATGGTCGCCGCCGTGCAGCTCCAGCGGCTCTGCATCAAGCGCGAGCAGGACCCCCTGGCCGTCGGCGCGGGGGCGTGCCGCCTCGACCGAGTCGGCGCCGACCGCGGCCAGGTCGACCTCGCCGCGCTCGAGCGAGAGGGTGCCGGCTTCCACCTGGGCGACGAAGAGGAGGTCGCCGACCAGGCGCATCAGGCGGCGCGCGTTGCGGTCGATCACGCCGAGGTATCGACCCTGCTGCTCGTTGATCTCGCCGGCTTCCTCTTCGCGGACGATGTCGAGGTAGCCGATGATCGAGGTCAGCGGCGTCCGCAACTCGTGGGAGACCAGCGCGAAGAACTCGTTCTTGAGGCGCTCGGCTTCCTCCTCAGCCCGGCGCCGCCCGATCACCTGGACGATCAGCTGCATGATCCCTTCGACTGCTTCCAGCGCGCCCGGGTTGGGGGGCCGCTCGCTCTCGAGCAGGAACCGCAGCACCCCCAGCGGCTCCTCGCCGGCTTTGATCGGCAGCGCCAGCGTCGCCCGGATGCCGGCGCCGGCAAGCGCCCGCACCCGCGCGTCCTCGCTGTCGGTGGGGAGCGTCTCCCAGAGCGCTTCGTTGCGCTCCAGGGCGCGTAGGTCGACGTCGTAATCGGGTCGCGTGGCGGTGTCGAGCCTGGCGTGGCGGGTCAGCTCCGCGGCCTCGGCCAGCCGCGCGTCGTTGCGGTCGAAGACGTGGACGCAGCGGAGGGAACGGCCGCCCGGCTCCCACTGCCAGAGGGAGCCGCCGCGCCACTCCATCGCCTCGGTCAGCGAGTCGACCACGCGGGGCAGGACGTCCTCGCCCGGCGCCGCCTCGGCGAGGGCGCGGCTGACCGCCTCCGCCGCCTGGCGCTCGCGGCCGCGGCGGACCCGCTCGTCGATGTCGCGGACGAAGGCGCTCAGGGTCCAGCCCGCGCGCGACTGGATCGCTGCCGCCGAGACCTCGATGATGAAGCGACGGCCGTCGCGAGCTTCCGCGGTGGCCTCGAAGCGCATCGGCTCACCCCGTTCGCCGGCCTCGATCAGGGCGGCGCGGGCGCCGTCGAAGGCGGGTCGTTGCTCGGGGACGACCAGCTCCTCTTGGGGGCGGCCGATGGCTTCGGCGGCCGAGTAGCCGAACATCTCTTCGGCGTGCGGGGTCCAGGCGGTGAGCCGGCCCTCCTCGTCGGTCGCCATGTAGGCGTCGTTGGCGGTGTCGAGGACCGCCTGGTTGAGCTTGGCGGCCCGGTCGGTGCGCTCGTTGGCGAGCGCCCGCGCCAGCGCCACGGCTGCCGGCTGGGTCCGCTGCCGCAGGCCGTCGCGAACCGCGGGCGGAAAGGGCGCGTCGCCGAGGCGGCCCAGCGAGATGACCCCGATCGCCGGATCGTCGCCGATCGCGAGGTGGAGCTCATGCCGAACCGGGTTGGCACCCCCTAGGCCGGACACGCTGAGTCCGGCGCCTGGGGCGTGGTCGGAAGCAACTTCGCCCTCGCCCGCGAGCGCGCGTCCGGCGAGCCCCGATCCCGGGAGGACGGTCTCCGGCAGGGCACCGCGGTCGAAGCCGAGCGCGTGCGCCAGCGTCGCCTCCTCGCGTCCTTCTTCGCGCAGATAGAGCGCCGCGGCCTCGGCGCCGCTGTAGCGGGCTGTCTCGCCCAGCAGAAACTGGGCCAGCTCCTCCAGGCCTCTCTGAGCCGCCATCGTCGAGACGAAGGCGTGGAACTCCTCGATCCGCGCCTTTTCCTCGGCCAGCTCGTCCACCGTGCGCTCCAGCTCCTCCTGCTGCGCTTCCAGCTCGGCGTTCTGGTTCTCCATCTCGTCACGGCCTTCGCGCAGCGATTTCGCCATCGCGTTGAAGCTGACGGCGAGGTCGCGGACCTCGCCCGCGCCACGCTCGGGCACCCGCGTTTCGAGGTCGCCCTGGCTGACCCGGCGGGCGCCCTCGGCGAGGCGACGCACGGGCCCGGCGACGCCTCGGGCCCCCCAGGCGAGGGCGAGGATGAGCAGCAGCGGCACGGTGGCGAGGCTGACGATCGCGATCGTCTCGGCGCGCGAGCTCGAGCTGGCCGCCTCGTCGCGGCTTTGACGTTCCTCGGCCGACTGGCGGCGGATGAACTGGTCGAAGGTCTGCCGCATCGCGTCGACCTGCTGTTTGCCGACCGCGGTCGTGACCACGGCCCGCGCCGCCGCCAGATCCTCTTCGGCCAGGGCCAGGGTTCGGGCCTGGTAGCCGTTGGCGTAGCGGTCGATCTGCCGGAAGAGGCGGCGGAGGAGCACCTGATCCTCCGCGGACACCGTCTCCTCGGCGAGCAGTTCCTGCTCGAGTTGCGGGATCTCGCGCAGCGCGTCCTTGCGGGGCTGGAGGAAGCTGAGGTCGCCGGTGATCAGGTAGCCGCGCTGGCCGGTCTCGAGGTCGATCACGCGCTGCTCGAGTTCGTTGGCGAGCCGCAGGCTCTCGCTCGACTCGATCAGGCTGTCGTTGCTCTCTTCGAGGGTGTTGAGGGCGTCGATCGTGACCAGGCGGGAGCCGATCACGATCGCCAGCAGCAGGGCGCCGCCGATCACGACGATCGTCAGCAGGCTGAGGCGCGGCCGTTTCACGGCTGCCTCCGGTATGCGTGGGGCCCCGCGCCCTGCAGGCCCAGCGCCCGCGGGTCGCGGATGCGCTCGCTGCGCCCGACCATCAGGATGCCGCCGCGTCCGAGGGCGCCGGCCAGCGTCGCGTGCAGCCGGTCGCGGACGTCGGGGCGCATGTAGATGGCGACGTTGCGGCAGAGGATCAGGCTCCAGGTGCCGCTCGGCGCGCCGTCGACGGTGAGGTCGCGCTGCTCCCAGCGCAGGCGGCTGGTCAGCTCCGGCGCCTTGGTGACGGCGGCGCGGCGGGCCTTGTCGAGGTTCTCGGGCAGAAGGTCGCTGCCGAGCAGGTAGGACCGCCCCAGGGCCCCGGCGTCGTCCAGCAGGCCGGCGAGGTCGAAGAGCTCGGAGCCGTCGCTGCAGCCGGCCGACCAGATGCGGAGCGTTCCCTTCCCCTGCAGCAGCGGCGGCAGCAACTGCTCTTCCAGCAGCTTGAACTGCTGCGGGTCGCGGCGGGCGGCGGTGACCGAGTTGGCGATCGCGGCGCGCAGTCGCTCGCGCAGCCTCGGGTCCGCCTGCACCAGTTCGGTCAGCTCCGCGATCGAGCCGCAGCCGGTTGCGGCCAGGGAGCTGCGCAGCTGCTTGCCGAGGTGCTCCCCGCGGAAGGCGCCCAGGGGCAGGCCGCAGGCGCGGCCCAGGGTTGCGAGATCCTCCGCGTCGATCGCGGTGGAAGGGGTGGCGGTGTGCGGCACTCTGAAGGGATCGACCGCGACGGCGCTCGGCTTGAACAACCCACGCAAAACATTTCTCACCTAAAAGTGAGTAGGCTGTGAGGAAGCGGTACTACTCAGTCCTTTTTTCCAGTCAGAAGGTGGGAGATGAAGCTTCGGGGAGCGGTTCTCAAGTTCGGTGTCCTGATCGGGGCCTTGGCGGTGTTGGCGGTCGGCTCGACCGCGGCGCTGGCGGCGGTCTCCGACACGGAAGGGAAAACGACGCTCCAGCAGCGCGTGGTCCCAGCCACTAGCGGTGCATTTGACTTCCTCAAACTCGGCCCGGGCGAGCCGTACACCGTCCGCGAAGAGCTGGCCCCCGCCCAGGCTGGCCGCGACGCGCGCCGCAGCTCGCTCCTCTACTTCGGGCAGCTCTCCGACTTCCAGCTCGCCGACGAGGAGTCGCCGGCCCGGGTCGAGGTGATCGACCCGCTCTCGACCCCGCTGAACCTTCCCTTCGGCGCCGCCTGGCGACCCTGGGAGGCACTCGAGCCGCAGCTGACCGAGGCGATGATCCGCCAGGTCAACCAGTTCACCGCTGCCAGCCCGGTCCCCGACGGCAGCGGCAACCGCGCGCCGATGGGGCTGACGATCAACACCGGCGACCTCGCCGACAGCCAGCAGCTGAACGAGACCCTCTGGGTGCGGACCCTGCTCGAGGGCGGCCCGCTCAACCCCAACAGCGGCGTCAGCAAATCGACCTACTCGCACCCGCTCTGCCCGAACCTCTTCGTCCCCGGCGCCGCCGAGGCAGCCCGCTACACCGGCGTCCAGGACTACGACGACTACATCGAGGGCCCCTTTCCCGAGTTCTACGACCCCGACGTCCCGAAAGGCGTCCACGCCGCCTGGCCCAAATACCCGGGCTTGATGGACCGCGCCCAGCAGCCGTTCACCGCGGTCGGGCTCGACGTCCCCTCCTACGTCGCCTTCGGCAACCACGACGCGCTGGTGCAGGGGAACGCGGCCGCCAGCGCCGCCTTCGAGCAGGTCGCGACCGGCTGCCTGAAGCCGATGGGCCCGGTCTCGAATCCCGAAAACGCGAGCGGGCTGCTGGCCTCGCTGCTGAACCCGGTGACCCTGCTCGGCTCGTTCCTGACCAGCCCGCAGAACACGATCCTCGTCCCCGGCGACCCGAACCGCCGGTTCGTCTCCAAGAAACAGTTCAAGGACGTCTTCAAATCCGGCACCCAGGGCGACGGCCACGGCTTCGGCTTGATCGACCCCGCTCAGGAGACGGCTTCCAAAGGCTCCGCCGGCTACTACTCGTGGAGCCCGCAGCCGGGGCTGCGGTTCATCTCCGTCGACACCGTCGCCGAGGCCGGCACGATCCTCACCCCGAGCGGCAAATCGACCTCCGACGGGAACATCGACGACCCGCAGTTCAAATGGCTGCGCGGGCAGCTGCAGGCGGCGACCGCGGCCGACGAGCTGGTCGTCCTCTTCAGCCACCACGCGCCGGAGAGCCTCGTCGCCGACGCCCCCGACGAGCTGGCGCCGCCCTGCACGGTCGCCGACTCGCACGGGCACGACGTCAACCCCGGCTGCGACCTCGACCCGCGCCTCTCGTTCCCGATCCACCTCCAGGCCGACGCGGTGAAACTGCTGCACGAATTCCCCAACGCGATCGCCTGGGTCGCCGGCCACTCGCACGACAACATCGTCAACGCGTTCCCGAACCCGAGCGGGGAAGGCGGCTTCTGGAGCATCCGCGTCGCCGCCGAGGCCGACTGGCCCCAGCAGACGCGCCTGCTGGAGATCTTCGACAACCACGACGGCACGCTCTCGATCTTCGGCACGATCGTCGACCACGTCGGTCAGGCGGCCGCGCCGGCGCCGGGCACCGCGGCCTCGTCGATGGACTTCAACGACCTCGCCTCGGCGGGCCGGACGATGTCCTTCAACGACCTGCAGTCGGGCGCTCCGATCGGCGAAGGGTTGGCTAAAGATCGGAATGTCGAGTTGCTGATCGAGGATCCGAGGTAGGGGTTGCGCCCCCGCTGCAACAGCTAGCTCTGCTCGCGCAGGGCCTGCTCCATCTCGGTTGCTAGAGCTGGGTGGTGGTAAGGGCCCGGTTCACGCAGCGCCTCGATCGCTTGCCGGCGGCTGACTTCGTCCTTGTCCTGGCTCAGCTTGCGCTTGCAGGTGAAGCGGTCTACTCGGAGGCGGATTCCGACGGTTCCCTTGGCCGCCTGCGCTCCCCACTCCTGGTCGAGCAGGAGCGGCTCTTCGACGTGTTGCTCGAAGTGCTCGACCAGGCGGGTGAGCACCGCCAGGTTCTCCTCCTCGCTGAGGATCTCCGGCGTGCCGTAGCAGTGGGCGACGGTGAAGTTCCAGGTCGGGGCGGGGGTGGCGCCGGGCGCGTACCAGCTCGGCGACACGTAGCCGTGGTTGCCCTGCACGATCGCCAGCATCTCCCCGTCGCCGAGCCCGTGCAGCTCGTCGTCGGGCTTGCCGAGGTGGGTGAGAAGCGTCGGCTGCTCGGCCTCACGGTCGAGCAGCACGGGGCAGTGTGAGGCGACCGGGCCATCGTTGACGCTGACCAGAACCGCCCAGGGGTTCTCCTCGATCAGCCGCTTGACGAGCTCCGGATCCTCACTGGCATGTGCCGCCTTGTGTCGCATGCCGACACATTAAGGCGCTACTCGTGAGGCCGCGCCATCCGCCGGTGGTCCAGCGCCTCCTCGAGCACCGACGGTTCGACGCCCTGCTCGAGCGCGACCTCGCGCAGCGAGCGGCCGGACTCGGCCGCCGCCTTGACGATGTCGGCGGCGCGGTCGTAGCCGATGTGGGGATTGAGCGCGGTCGCCGTCGCCAGGGTGGCCTCGGCGTGACGGTTGGTCATCTCCTCGTTCGCCTCGACTCCGGCGACGCATTTTTCGTTCAGCAGGCGCGAGGCGGAGGCGAGCAGTTCGATCGAATCGAAAAGGTTGCGGGCGATCAGCGGCACCCGCACGTTGAGCTCGAACTGGCCCTGGCTGCCGGCAACGGTGATCGCGGTGTCGTTGCCGATCACCTGGGCGGCGACCTGGATCACGACCTCCGGGATCACCGGGTTGACCTTGCCCGGCATGATCGAGGAGCCCTTCTGCAGCTCCGGCAGGCGCAGCTCGGCGAGGCCGGCGCGGGGGCCGGAGCCCATCAGCGCCAGGTCGTTGGCGATCTTGTTCAGCGAGACCGCGTAGACCTTGAGCGCGCCCGAGAGCTCGACCAGCGCGTCGCGGTTGCCCTGCGCCTCGAAGGCGTCGATCGGGCCCGAGATCGCGAGGCCGGTGTCGGCGGCGAGCTTCTCGCGCACCTTGGCGGCGAACTCGGGGTGGGTGTTGAGGCCGGTGCCGGTGGCGGTGCCGCCGAGCGGGATCTGGCCGACCCGCCGCAGCGTCCCCTCGACCCGCTGCACGCCGAGTTTGACCTGCGCCGCGTAGCCGGCGAACTCCTGGCCGAGGGTGACCGGGACCGCGTCCATCAGGTGGGTGCGGCCGGCCTTGACGACGTCGGCGAACTGCCTGGCTTTCTCGGACAGGGCCGCCTCGAGCGCACCCATCGAGGGCAGCAGGTCGCGGCTGACCTCGTCCAGCGCCGCCAGGTGCACGGCGGAGGGGAAGACGTCGTTGGAGGACTGGCCCATGTTGACGTGGTCGTTGGCGTGGGCGCCGTCGCCGGCGAGGTTGGCGATCACCTCGTTGGCGTTCATGTTCGAGGAGGTGCCGGAGCCGGTCTGGAAGACGTCGACCGGGAACTGGTCGTCGTGTGCTCCCTCGGCGATCGCCCGGCCGGCGTCGGCGATGCGGTCGGCGAGGTCGGTGTCGAGCTGACCGAGCTCGCCGTTGACCTCGGCCGCTGCGCCCTTGATCCGGCCCAGCCAGCGGACCACCGGCACCGGCACCGGCTCGCCCGAGACCGGGAAGTTGTCTACGGCTTTGGTGGTCTCGCCACCCCAGAGCTGCTCAGTCAAAGTGAAGCCTCCGTCGAAGATCGTTGAAGGTGGAGCGTATTGAGAGCGAGGCGCGGACGCCCCTCCGCGATCTGTATTAGGGTGCCCTAACTATGAAGCTAGACGATCCAGTCAGCCAGGGCGCCGAGCGCGCCATCGCCCACCTCAACGAGGACCACGCCGATGCCCTGCTGGAGATGGCGCAGGCGCTCGGCGGCGCTCCTGAAGCAACTGCCGCCCGCTGTCTCGACGCCGACCGCACCGGTCTTGACCTGGTCGCCGAGACCCCCACAGGCGAGCGCCAGGTGCGGGTCGAGTACGAGGAGCCGATCGAGGAGCCCGCGGGCCTGCGCAAGGCGACCGTCACGCTCGCGCAGAAGGCGCGGCGCGAGCTGGGCATGGAGCAGCGGCCGGTCTCGGCCGAGTAGGAAATTTCAGCGCTCGCTGAATTTTCGCCCCTATAGAGGCTGAAAGTCAGCGCTCGCTGAATTTTTCAGCCTTCGGCGCGGCCGGCGTCGAAGCCCTCGCGGTAGGTGGCGAGGAACTCCTCCGAGAGCGGTTCTTTGCCCGGCGCGAAGCGGGCGGCGACGGTGAGGCGGCGGAGGAGGTCGGTGTGGATGCCTTCGGTCTCCTCGGCGCCGCGCTCGGCGGCGCCCACCAGGTAGCCGAGCTGGAGGTTGGCGACCCCGCCGGGCTCTTGCCGGGCGCCGGCGTTGAGCTCGGTGGCGGCCGCGATCACCGCTTCGCCGACGCGGGTGAGGTCGCCGGTGCTCTGGTTGCGGACGAAGCACTCGCTGATCGGCGTCTCCCCCTCGAGCAGCACCTCACCGGGGGCATCCGCCAGCGCTTTTTCGTAAGCGACGGTCCCTTCGAGGCAGGCGACAGGCGTCAAGTCGTCATTGCCGCCGCCGCAGCCGGAAACGATCGCGGCGAGGCTGGCGAGCAAGGCGACGGCGGCGATGAAGCGCATCGCCGCATCCTACGGCCAGGGAAGCCTGCGGAGATATAGTGGAGCAACTTTGAGTAAACAGCCGGTAAAGCGGGGGCTGGTTGTCGGGTTGCTGGGATTGAGCCTGACCCTCTTCGCTGCCTGCTCGTCCACCTCGGAGAGCGGCGAGAGCCCCTTCGCCGCGGTTCCCTTGGCGAACGTGGATCTCGAGAACAGCCGGGAGGCGCCCAGCTCGATTGATTCAGCGTCGGTGCGGGATCTCGAGCTCGCCTGGTCGCAGCCACTCCTCGCCAAAGCGGAAGGCCTTCGGTATGTGGGGTCCCCTGTGGTGGAGGAAGGAGTGGCCTACGTCCAGGATCCGATGTCGAACGTCCAGGCGATCGAGATCGAGACCGGGGAGATCGTCTGGGAGGCGCGGTTCGAAGAGCCCGTGAGCGGCCCCAACGGGGTGATAGTCATGGACGGGGAGGTTTTCGGGGCAAGCCGAAGCAGCGCCTTCGCGCTGGACGCGGAGACCGGCAGCAGGTCCTGGACCACCAGGCTCGTTCGCAACGACTCCGAGCAGATCGCCATGGCACCCGGGTACCGCGATGGGCGGGTCTACTTCTCCACCCTTGCCTACGAGGAAGAGGGAAATGAAGTGGGTGCGCTTTGGGCCCTCGACGCCAGATCGGGCAGGAGGCTGTGGCACTTCGACACCGTTCCCCGCGGGCTCTGGGGGAAGCCCGAGATCAACTTCGGCGGCGGGATCGAATTCACCCCGGCATTCGACGGCAAGGGTTCGATGTACATCGGCGTCAGCAACCCAGGTCCTGTTCCGGGGACCCCTCGCTATCCATGGGGTTCCAGTCGTCCGGGTCGCAACCTGTACAGCAACTCGGTGGTCAAGCTGAACGAGAAGACCGGCGAGGTCGAGTGGTTCTACCAGCTGACTCCACACGGTGTTTGCGCGGGAGGATTCGGCTCCCCTGTCCTGACCCGGGTGGGCGGCAGGGGAGTCGTCGTCGCCGTCGGCCTGGCCGGGATAGCGGTCGCGCTCGACCAGGAGACCGGGGAGCTGTTGTGGCGCCGTCCGGTCGGTGTTCACAACGGTCACGACAACGACGGCCTGCTGGCGATGAGGGGCGAATACGAGAAGCTGAAGACCCCGATGCTCATCTACCCCGGGCTATACGGAGGCGTGATGGGAAACATCTCCTTGCGGGGGTCCACCGTGTTCGTCGGGATCGTGAACGGTCCCGTACGAGTGCTTTCGCAAGGTGACCTGAGGCCGTCCGGCGCCTACAAGGGCGAACTGGTGGCGCTCGATGTCGCGACCGGCGAGGTCGAGTGGAAGCGACAGCTTTCGTCGCCGATATTCGGTCCCACGACCGTCACTAACGACCTGGTTATCACCGCTTCCCTCGAAGGGGGAGTCTTCGCCTTCGACGCCGAGAGCGGGCGGGAGGCATGGAGAAAGGGAGTGCCCGGGGTGACCGAAGGCGGGACGGCGGTCTCCGGAGACACCCTGCTCCTGCGAACCGGTTCCCCCGCCTTTGCCGGCGAAATGCCGAAGTTGATGGCCTACCGGCTCGCCGACTGAGGCGCCGGGTCAGTCGCCGAGCGGGCGAGCGGAGACGCCGCCCGAGGTGACCTGGGAGATGCCGCCGGGCGGTCCGGGAGGCGCTTTCGGCGTCACTTTCTTGCGCGCGCCGGTGCCTTTTTCGAGGCCGGTGAAGCTGACCGGGAAGGTTTCGACCCATTCGACGAGCTTGTACTCGGGGCCGACCGCGTGATTCCAGGAGAGGTGCAGGTGGTGGCCGCAGCCGTGGCCGGAGTCGCCGTCGTAGCCGACCCAGCGGAAGGGGGAGTTGGGACGGTTCTGCAGCGGCTCGGCCCAGCCGGCGAGGCGGGTGATCCCGGTCCAGTTGCGGTCGCAGCTGCCGCTCGGGTTGAGCGGCACGATGTCGACGGCAAGGCCGTAGTGGTGGTCGGAGCCCTTGACGTGGCAGCCGCGGCAGCCGGCGTGCTCGCCGTTGGGCAGCGGGCCGGAGTAGCCGTCGGTGACGTAGATCGGGTACCGCTTGGCCAGCCAGCGCAGGTTGGGGAGGATGCGGCGGTCGACCATGTCCCCCTCTTCGTGGGGGATCGAAGCCGGGATCGGGACGATCTTGCTGGGGCCGAAGACGACCCGCGGCGGGCCGGGCGGCGCCGCCTCGGCGTAGGCGCAGACCGCGAACAGCGGGGCGAGGGAGAGCGCGAAGATCGCGAGGGCGCGGGCCCAGGCGTTGGCGAGGAGGCGGTGGCTCACCCCCGCCTTATCGGCCGTACGACGTCCCCTTCTTGAATCCTGCCCGTCGAACATCAGGGTTTTCAACACCGGGGGATAGGGTTCGATTCGTGCCGACCGTTCGCGAAGCAACCTTTGACCTGTTCCGCGCCCACGGGATGACGACGATGTTCGGCAACCCGGGCTCGACCGAGCTGCCGATGCTCGCCGACTACCCCAGCGACTTCCGCTACGTGCTGGGGCTGCAGGAGGCGGTGGTGGTGGGGATGGCCGACGGCTACGCTCAGGCGTCGGGCAAGACCACCGTCGTCAACCTCCACACCGCGCCGGGGGTCGGCAACGCGATGGGGGCGATCTTCAACGCCCAGGCCAACCACTCGCCGCTGCTGATCACCGCCGGCCAGCAGGCGCGGGCGCAGATCACCCTGCAGGCGAACCTCACCAACCGCGACGCGACGCGGATGCCGCACCCGCTGGTCAAGTGGTCCTACGAGCCGCCGCGGGCCGAGGACGTGCCGCTGGCGCTCGCCCACGGCGCCCACCTCGCCGGCCTGGCCCCGCGCGGCCCGGTCTTCGTCTCGCTGCCGATGGACGACTGGTACGCCGAGGTCGACGAGGCTGACGCCCGGGAGGCGATCGCGCGCCGCGTCGACGGCCGCGCCACCGCCAACCCCGAGGCGGTGCGGGCGCTGGCCGAGCGCCTCGACTCCGCCTCGAACCCGGTGATGGTCGCCGGCCCCGACATCGACACCGCCGGCGCCTGGGACCTGGCGATCGCCCTCGCCGAGCAGCAGCACCTGCCGGTCTGGGCCTCACCCGCCACCGGCGGCCACCGCCTCGGCTTCCCCGAGAACCACCCCAACTTCCGCGGCGTCCTGCCGCCGGCGATCGGCCCGGTCGGGCAGACGCTCGAGGGCCACGACCTCATCCTCGTCGTCGGCAGCTCGGTCTTCCCCTACTACCCGCACATCCCCGGGCCGCTGCTGCCCGACGGGGCGGAGCTGGTGGCGATCACCAGCGATCCCGACGAGGCGGTGCGGGCGCCGATGGGCGAGGCGATCGTCGCCGACGTGGGGCTGACCCTGGCGGCGCTGATCGAGGCGGTGCCGGAGTCCTCGCGCCCGCAGCCGGAGCCGAACCCCGGCCCGCAGGAAATCCCGCCCAGCGATCCGCTCAACTCCTCGACCGTCCACACCGCCCTCGCCGAGGCGATGCCCGAGGACGCGATCGTCGTCCTCGAGTCGCCCTCCAGCACCCTGGCGCTGCGCAACCAGCTGCGCATTTCCCGCCCCGGCAGCTACTACTTCGCCGCCGGCGGCGGCCTCGGCTTCGGCCTCGCGGCCTCGGTCGGGGTGCAGCTCGCCCAGCCCGACCGCCCGGTCGTCTGCGTGCTCGGCGAGGGGTCGGCCCAGTACGCGATCACCGCCTTCTGGAGCGCCGTCGCCTACCAGGCGCCGGTCACCTTCCTCGTCCTCCAGAACGAGGAGTACGCGATCCTCAAGTGGTTCGCCGAAGTCGAGCAGGTGAACGCGGCGCCCGGCCTCGACCTGCCGAAGCTCGACGTCGCCAGCGTCGCCGAGGGCTACGGCGTCAAGGCCCACCGGGCGAAGACGCGCGACGAGGTCGCGGGGGCGCTCAGCTCCGCGCTCGCCTCCTCGCAGCCGGAGCTGGTCGAAGTCCCGGTCGCCCCGGGGATGTCCCTCTTCTAGGAGACGGTGGCAATGGCTCTGCTGCAGCGCGCCCGCCCCACGGTCCCGCCGCCGCCGAGCCAGCCGGTCGCCGACCGCGCTCCGGACGCGCTAGCTGCCGGCGTTGACCCATCGCTGCGCCAGGAGCTCGAGCAGCTGCTCGGCGCCGATCGCGTCCTCCACCGCGTCAGCGACCTCGTCGCCTACGCCTCCGACGCCAGCCCCTACCGGCGCTTCCCGCGGGCGGTGGTCGAGGCGCGCGACGCCGAGGACGTTGCCAAGACGCTGCGGTTCGGGCGCGAGCGCGGCATCCCCGTCACCTTCCGCGCCGGCGGCACCAGTCTCAACGGCCAGGGCCAGAGCGACGGCATCCTCGTCGACGTTCGCAAGCACTTCGGCGGGGTGCGGGTCGAGGAGGACGGTGCCCGCGCCCGGGTGAAGCCGGGGACGATCCTCGGCCACGCCAACCGCGTCCTCGCCCCCCACGGCCGCAAACTCGGGCCCGACCCGGCCAGCACCGACGTCTGCACGGTCGGCGGCGTCGTCGCCAACAACTCGGGCGGGATGCGCTGCGGGGTCGCCAAAGACTCCTACTCGACGGTGCGCGAGCTGACCTTCGTCCTGCCGTCGGGGACGAAGATCGACACCGGCGCGCCGGGCGCGGCCGAGCAATTTGCCGCCGCCGAGCCGGAGCTGGTCGCCGGCCTGGAAGCGATTCGCGACGAGATCCGCGCCGACGTCGAGCTCGCCGAGCGGATCCGCCGCAAGTTCGCGATCAAGAACACCACCGGCTACCGCCTCTGCGCCTTCCTCGACGCCGACGAGCCGCTGGAGATCTTCCGCCGCCTCCTGGTCGGCTCGGAGGGGACGCTGGCGCTGATCGCCGAGGTCGTCTTCGAGACGGTGCCGGTGCCGCCGGTGACGACCACCGCCTGGGTCCACTTCCCCGGCATCGACGAGGCGATCGCCCCCGTCCCGGACCTCGTCGCCTCCGGCGCCACCGCGGTCGAGCTGATGGTCGCGCCGGCGCTGATCACCGCCGCCTGGAACATGGTCGGAGCGCCGCAGGAGTGGAAAGAGCTGCCGCCGGAGTCGGCGGTGCTGCTGGTCGAGTTCGGCGGCGCCGACGAGGGCGACCTGGCGTCGCAGGTCTTGCGCGCCGAAGCGATCCTCGGCTCCCACGAGACGATCCGCCCGCTCGACTTCACCCGCGAGCCGGAGGCGATCGAGCTGGCCTGGCGGGTGCGCGAGGGGCTGCACGGGCTGATCGGGCGGGTGCGGCCGGAGGGGACGGCGCTGATCGTCGAGGATGTCTGCGTGCCGCCGGAGCGGATCGCCGAAGGGGCCAAGGACCTGCAGGCGCTGCTCGGCCAGCACGGCTTCCTGCCCGGGGTCGCCGGCCACGCCTCGGCCGGGAACCTCCACTTCATGCTGACGCCGGACTTCGCCAAGCAGGAGGACCTCGACCGCTACGAGGCCTTCATGGGCGGACTGGTCGCGCTGATCGTCGACAAGTACGACGGCTCGCTCAAGGCCGAGCACGGGACCGGGGTCAACATGGCGCCCTACGTCGAGCGCGAGTGGGGGGAGAAGGCGACCGAGCTGATGTGGCGGGTGAAGCGGCTCGCCGACCCCGACGGCGTGCTCTCGCCCGAGGTCCTGCTCAGCCGCGACCCCGGCGTCCACCTGCGCGACCTGAAAACGACGCCGACGATCGAGGAGTGGGGCGGAGCGACGACCTGCGTCGAGTGCGGTTTCTGCGAGCCGGTCTGCCCCAGCCGCAACCTGACGACGACGCCGCGGCAGCGGATCGTCCTGCGGCGCGAGATGGCGCGCCAGCCCGAGGGGTCGCCGGTGCAGCGGGCGCTGCTGGCGGAGTACGACTACGACGCTCTGCAGACCTGCGCCACCGACGGCTCCTGCCAGATCGCCTGCCCGCTCGGGATCGACACCGGGCGGATGGTCAAGGAATTGCGGACCGAGCAGCATGGGGAGCGGGCCGAAAAGGCGGCGTTGGTGGCGGCCAAGCGCTGGGGGGCGGTCGAGAAGGCGTCGCGTCTGGCGTTGAAGGTTGGTGGGCCCTTCGCAAGGCGCACCAAGCGAGGCAAAGGCCTTCCGGGTCCGGCCGCTTGGGGGCGCCGGGAGAGGGTCTCGGCGGACAACAGCGGGGAGGGTCCGGCGAGACCCTCTCCCGGCGCCACGCAGGCCGCTGCGGTCTACGTGCCGAGCTGCACCAACCGCATCTTCGGCCCGTCCTCCAGCGAGCCGGCAAAAAAGCACCTATACGGGGCAAAAATGCCGGCTCGATCTGTGGTTGACGCTCTCGTCACGGTTTCGGCACGGGCCGGGGCGCCGGTTTGGGTTCCGGAGGACGTGGCCGGGAGCTGCTGTGGGTTGCCCTGGAGCTCGAAAGGGTTTGCAGAGGCGCACGCGCACAAGGCGAATGAGATGGTCGCGAGGCTCTGGCGGTGGAGCGATGAGGGACGGTTGCCGGTGGTGATCGATGCCGCCTCCTGCACCGGGGCTATCGCTGATCCGGCCGAGGGCGTTCTCAGCGAGGAGAACGCCGAGCGGCTCGCGAAGTTGGAGATCGTCGACTCGGTTGCCTGGGCGCTGCGGCTGCTGCCGGACCTCGAGTTGACCGGCAAGGTCCCCTCGGCCACCGTCCACCCGACCTGCGCCACCCGCCGCCTCGGTCTCGCCCATCCAATCCGCGCCCTCGGCGAGGCCCTCGCCGACGACGTCTACGTCGCCCCCACCGCGACCTGCTGCGCCTTCGCCGGCGACCGCGGAATCACCCACCCGGAGCTAACGGCCTCGGCCACCCGCCCCCAGGCCGAAGAGCTCGCCGGCCGCCATTTCGACGCGCACCTCTCCAGCAACCGGACCTGCGAGATCGCGATGACTCGCGCGACCGGCAAGCCCTACGAGTCGGTCGTCTGCCTGCTGGAGCGGCTAAGCCGCTGAGTCTTTCCCGGCGTCGACGGTCTTGCCGTCGATGTACTTGACCAGCTCGGCGTATTTCGGTTCGGTCTCCATCCGCTTGTCGAGCAGTGGGTTGACTATCCCGCGCAGGGTTGACATGTAGCGCCACCACTTGGGAACGAAGATCCGGGGCGCTCGTTCTTCGATGCCGCGCACCACGCCGGCGCCGGCCTCGGCCGGGGTGATCCGTTTCAGCAGCCAGTCGGGGCTCAGCTGGCGCACCCGTTCGGAGTCTTCCTGGGCGAAGGCGTCCTGGACCAGTTTCGTGTCGACCCAGCCGAAGTAGGCGACGCTGGCGCTGGCGCCGTGCGGTTTCAGCTCCACCCGCAGGCCCCGGCCCAGCGACTCGACCCCGGCCTTGGCGACCGCGTAGGGGCTGTTGCCGAAGCCGTTGGCGAAGGCGTAGACGGAGGAGACGACGATCATCTGCCCCTTGCGCTCGACGATCTGCGGCAGCGCCGCCCGCACCGTTCGCCAGACGCCGAGCATGTCGACCTCGAAGACCCGCTCCCATTCCTCGCCGGAGATGCCGCGCACGGTCGCGAACTGCTTCTGGGCGATCCCGGCGTTGGCGACCGCGACGTGGAGCCCGCCGAACTTCTCGACGATCTCGGCGACCGCGTTCATCATCGCGTTCTGGTCGGTGACGTCGCCGCCAAGACCGATCGCCCGTGGCCCGATCCGCTCCGCTGCCTCGCGCGCCTCGGTCGCGTCGATGTCGAGCACCGCGACGGAGGCGCCGCGCAGGTGCATCTGCCGCGCCGTCTCGAAGCCGATGCCACGCGCGGCGCCGGTCACCAGCGCGACCTTGCCGTTGAGGTCGTAGCGGTCCATCGGCCCGCCACCCTAGATGATTGATCCCGCGACCAGGCCCACCTGGATGACCCGCCCGGCACACTGCGCGGCTCTGCGTCCTCGGGCTTGCCTTTGCCAACCGGCAAAGGCTGCGCCCTGCGTCCTTGATCCGCTTGGCCGGGCGTGCCCCCAGTCACACCTGGTCGCGGGATCAATCATCTAGCGGCCGGGGGCACCCATACGCTGCGGCCGTGTCCGAGGTCCAGTCCAGCTATGCGGAGCTCGCCGCCGCGCGCGGCTTCGAGCAGCTGTCCGCCGTCGCCCCTGGACCGCTGACGCCGCTGCTGGTCGAGGCCGGGGGGTCGCCTCTGCAGCCTGCGCTGCGCGGCGAGCTGGGTGCGGGAGTGACGGGCGTCGTCGGCTACCTCGCCTACAAGCGCAACAAGACCTTCCGCTTCAACGTCGCCCTCACCGAGGTCCCGGCGGCAACCGCCTTCGCGCCGCGGGTCTTCTGCATCCGCCGCGGCCGCAGCACCCGCGACGACGAGTTCTACGGGTTCGAGGCGCGCCACTCGAAGCTGTGGACGGAGAGCACGGCGCTGAACGAGCGCTACGCGGTCAGCACCAGCCCCTACCAGGACCCGATCTGGCTGCGGCAGCTCTTCTCGCCGAGCTTCGTCGACTGGCTCGGAACCGCGCCCCCGGCAGACTTCTCCTTCGAGCTCGCCTACGGCGCCGTACTCGGCAGCATCGAGGTCGACGATCCCGGCGCCGACGGCCTCGCCGCCCTCTGCGAGGCCACCGCCCGCGTCGCCACCCGGATCCGCCAGGAGTGCGAGGAGTAGATGCAGCTGAACAAGGTCGGCATCGGCTTGATCGCCTTCTTCGGGCTCATTGGCGCGGCGTTCGCCGTCGTCCCGATCCTGGCCGGCGTGCCTTGGGAGGTAGCGGGAATCCTCGCCTCGATCGGGGTGATCTGGGTCCTCGTCGCCGCGGGCTTGCTCTGGTACGCCCGGCGGCAGAAACAGAAGGCCGCCCACAGCGACTGGATCTTCCAGCAGGGGCTGCGCGGCACCGCCACGGTCCTCCACGCCGGCAGCAACGCGACCGTCAACGAGATGCCGCTGATGAGGCTGCGGCTCGACCTCGAGGTGCCCGGCCAGGGCTCGCGAGAGGTGAAGCGGCGGGAGATCATGCCGGTCTTCGCCGCCCGGCGGATGGAACCGGGGCTGACCCTGCCCGTCTACGTCAACCCGCAGGACCCGAGCGACTTCATCCTCGTCTGGTGAGCCGCTATCGGCGGTTTGCCGACCCCTCATAGAATCCTCACCTTCATGCCCGGCTTCGAACCCGTCGATCCCAAGCAGTCCTTCCCCGAGCTGGAGCAGCGGGTGCTCGCGCGCTGGCGCGAGGAGGGGGTCTTCGAGCGCTCGCTCGAGGCGCGCGAGGGCGCCCCGGTCTGGAGCTTCTACGAGGGACCGCCGACCGCCAACGGCCGCCCCGGCTCCCACCACGTCTTCGCCCGCGTCTTCAAGGACGTATACCCGCGCTACAAGGCGATGTGCGGTTACCGGGTGCCGCGCAAGGCCGGTTGGGACTGCCACGGCCTGCCGGTCGAGCTCGAGGTCGAAAAGCAGCTCGGGATCTCCTCCAAGCAGGAGATCGAGGAGCTCGGGATCGCCGAGTTCAACCAGCGCTGCCGCGAGTCGGTCTTCGAGTACGTCGAGGACTGGAACAAGCTGACCGAGCGGATCGGGTTCTGGGTCGACCTCGACGACCCATACGTGACCATGGAGGACGACTACATCGAGTCGGTCTGGTGGTCGCTGAAGAAACTCTGGGACGACGAGCGCCTCTACGAGGGCCACAAGGTCGTCCCCTACTGCCCGCGCTGCGGCACCGCGCTCTCCTCGCACGAGGTGGCACAGGGCTACGAGGACGTCGAGGACCCCTCGATATATGTGCGGTTTCCGCTGCTGGGCGAGGACGCCTCCCTGCTGGTGTGGACGACGACGCCATGGACCCTGCCGGGGAACGAGGCCGTGGCCGCGGCGCCGGAGGTCACGTACGTGCGGGCGCAAATCGACGACGAGACGGTGATCTTGGCCGAGCCGCTCGTCGAGAAAGTGCTGGGTGAGGGGGCGGACGTGCTCGATCGCTTTCCGGGCAGCGAGCTGATCGGTAAGCGCTATGAAGGCCCCGTCTTCAAATTGCAGGATCGGGAGCCCGGTGGTTTCCCGGTCATCGCGGGCGACTTCGTCACCACTGACGACGGCACCGGCCTCGTCCACATAGCCCCGGCCTTCGGCGAGGACGACTACCGGGTCGCGGCGGAGAACGACATCTTCGAGCCCACCAACGCCAGCACTCTTTACAACCCCGTTGGGCTGGACGGGAAATTCGATCAGCGCGTCACCGGCTTCGAGGGCAAGTTCGTCAAGGACCCGGAGGTGACCGCCGCGCTGATCGCCGACCTCGAGGCCCGCGGCCTGCTCTTCCGCTCGCAGGTCTACGAGCACGCCTACCCGCACTGCTGGCGCTGCGGCACGCCGCTCCTCTACTACGCGAAGTCGAGCTGGTACATCGCCACCTCGCAGGTCCGCGACCGGATGCTCGCCAACAACGAGGAGATCGGCTGGCACCCCGAGCACGTCAAGCACGGCCGCTTCGGCAAATGGCTGGAGAACAACGTCGACTGGGCGCTCTCGCGCGATCGCTACTGGGGGACGCCGCTGCCGATCTGGCGCTGCGAGGAGGAGAGCTGCGACGGCGTCCGCTGCATCGGCTCGGTCGCCGAGCTGCGCGAGCACGCTCGCGCCGAGGTCCCCGACGACCTCGACCTGCACCGCCCCTACATCGACGACGTCACCCTCGACTGCGCCGACTGCGGCGGCGAGATGCGGCGCGTCCTCTCGGTGATCGACACCTGGTACGACAGCGGCGCGATGCCCTTCGCGCAGTTCCACTACCCGTTCGAGGGCAAAGAGGAGTTCGAGCAGCGCTTCCCCGCCGACTACATCTGCGAGGCCCAGGACCAGACCCGCGGCTGGTTCTACACCCTGCTCGCCGAGTCGACCCTGCTCTTCGACACCTCCAGCTATGAGAACTGCGTCTGCCTCGGGCTGATCCTCGACGCCGAGGGGCAGAAGATGTCGAAGAGCCGCGGCAACGTCGTCGACCCCTGGGACGTCCTCGACGCCCACGGCGCCGACGCCTTCCGCTGGTACTACCTGACCGCGCAGCAGCCCTGGGCCGGCTATCGCTTCTCGGTCGACACCGTCGGCGAATCGGTCCGCCAGTTCCTCCTCACCCTCTGGAACACCTACTCGTTCTGGGTCCTCTACGCGAACGCCGAGAACCTGGGGCCCGGCGACTTCGCCGCGGTGCCGGAGGCCTCGAACGACCTCGACCGCTGGGCCCTCTCGCGGCTGCAGGCGACGACCGCGACCGTGCGCGAGCGGATGGACGCCTACGACTGCACCGCCGCCGGCCGCGCGATCGCCGAGTACGTCGAGGAGCTGTCCAACTGGTACGTGCGGCTCTCGCGCCGCCGCTTCTGGGAAGGCGACCGGGCCGCCTTCGCGACCCTGCGTCACACCTTGCTGGAGACGGTGGCGATGCTGGCGCCGTTCACCCCATTTCTCGCCGACGAGATCTACCGCAACCTTGCTGGCGACGACGCCGAGCCCTCGGTTCACCTGCGCGACTTCCCGCGGGTCGACGAGAGCCTCGCCGACCCCGAGCTCGAGCAGGGGATGGAGGCGGTCCGGCTCACGGTCGAGCTCGGCCGCGCCGCCCGCGCCCAGGCCAAGGCGAAGGTGCGCCAGCCGCTACGCCGCGCCGTGATCGTCGCCAACGACGCCGAGCGCGCCGCGATCGAGGCCCGCGCCGACCTCGTCACCGCCGAGCTCAACGTCAAGGAGCTCGACTTCGTCAGCGACGAGTCCGAGCTGGTCAGCTACTCCGCCAAGCCCAACTACCGCGCCCTCGGCCCCCGCTTCGGCAAGAAGATGCCGCTGGTTGCCGCCGCGGTTGAGGCGCTCGACGCCGCCAGCGTCGCCAACGTCCTCGCCACCGGCGGCGAGGTCGGAATCTCGATCGAGGGCACCGACCACAGCTTCGGCCCCGACGACATCACTCTCGCCCTCCAACCCCTCGAGGGCTATGAGGTCGAGGCCGAGGCCGGCCACGCCGTCGCCCTCCAGCTCGAGCTCGACGACGAGCTCCGCCGCGAGGGCCTCGCCCGCGAGATCGTCCACGCCGTCCAGAACGCCCGCAAAGCCGCAGGCCTGGAGATCACCGACCGCATCGACCTGACCCTCGCCGGCGACCCCGACCTCCTCGAGGCCGCCCAGGCCCACCAGGACTACCTGGCGAACGAGGTCCTAGCCACCTCCGTCTCCTACGACGGCGACAGCAACGGCGCCGCCGCCAAGATCGACGGCCGCGAGCTCAGCATCAGCGTCACGCGCGCCTGAACTGCAGGACCAAGCTCTGCCCGGTAGAGGGTGCCGGTATCCCTCTCCGGAATTGACCTCCCCTCCGTTTTGCTCCGGGGAGAACATGCTGCGCGGCTACGCCGCGCAAACACCAGATTGCATATCGCCGAACATTCCTCCGAGGGACACCGGCACCCTCCTCCAACAGCTTTCCGCGGGACGCCGTTCAACGAAACCGTGTGAGTGCCCCATATAGGGGGACTGTCACGGTTTCGGTGAAGTTCGCAAGCTGTCGCTAGGAGGGATGGGTGTTCCCTTCCCGACCGGCGTCCTGATTTTCGCAGTGCCCGTCGGCGAGAGATGGGCGAGTTAGCGGCGAAAATCCCAGGGAGGGAAGGGAGCACCCATCCCTCCCTACCGGAAGACACTCAGAGTGACCGGCACCTCTACCGGCAACGCCTAGTCCTGCGGCTTCTCGCCGATGATGAAGTCGGCTTTTGAGGAGTCGTCGAACTTCACCCAGCAGTGGTCGGGGGAGACGCCGGCCACCTCGACGAGGGCCTCTTCGATGCGTTTGGCGATCTCCGCCTTCTGCTCGTCGGAGCGGCCCTCGTACCAGTGGACGTGAACGAACGGCATGGGGAGGATCCGGCGCGCCGTTAGGCGAGCGCCGGCTCCAGCTCGGCCTCGAGGCGGCGCTTCGGCATCGCCCCGACGACTTTCTTCGCGATCGCGCCGTCCTTGAAGAGGATCATCGTCGGGATCGAGAGGACTTCGTACTGGGCCGCCGTCTGCTGGTTCTCGTCAACGTTGATCGAGACGATCTTGAGGTCGTCGCGCTCGCCGTCGATCTCCTCGAGGACGGGGTGGACGACGCGGCACGGACCGCACCAGGGAGCCCAGAAGTCGACGAGCACAGGGCCGTCGGCATCGAGCACGTCAGCTTTGAAGGTGGCATCGGTTACGTCCGTCAATTTGCCAGTCACTGGTATCGATCTCCCAATCGCGGTTTCAACTTCAGCTCAATACTTCAGAAAGTATAGCGGCGCAGTAAAGGCAGGCGCCAGACTGCCTCGGCGACGATTCCCAGGTCCATCTTCGATGTCCCTACCCGCCTCTCGCGGAAAATGATCGGCACCTCGATGACTTTGAAGCCTAAGCGGATCGCCCGATAGGTCATCTCCACCTGGAAGGCGTAGCCGCGGGCGCTGATCGAGTCGAGGTCGATCGCCTCCAGCACCTCGCGGCGGAAGCACTTGAAGCCGCCGGTGAGGTCGCGGACGTCGACGCCGAGGACCAGCCGCGCGTAGGTGCTGCCGCCGCGGCTGATCGCACGTCGCAGCGGCCCCCAGTCGCTGACGCCGCCGCCGGGCACGTAGCGCGACCCGAGCACGACGTCGGCCCGCCCCGCCGCCTCGAGCAGGCGCGGCAGATAGGCGGGGTCGTGCGAGAAGTCGGAGTCCATCTCCAGGACCAGGCCGGCGCCGCCCCCGAGCGCCTCGCGGAAGCCGGCGATGTAGGCCGGGCCGAGCCCTTCCTTGCTCGCCCGGTGCAGGACGCGGACGTTCTCGTGGCGCTCGGCGAGCCGGTCGGCGATCTCCCCGGTCCCGTCGGGGGAGTTGTCGTCGACGACCAGCACCTGGGCCGCGGGAGGCAGCTTGGCGCGGGCGGCTTCGACCAGTGGCTCCACGTTCTCGGCCTCGTTGTAGGTCGGCAGAACCAACCAGGCGGGCCCCGCGTGCGGCTCGGTCATCGCCGCGATGCTAAGGGGTGTGGTTGAGCTTTGGCCTCCTCTATGGGGACAAAGCTCAACCACACCCTCTGGACTAGCGGCCGCCTAGAGTTGCTGTCGTGACCAACGCCGAGATCGCCGCCGCGCTGGACGAACTGGGGGTTCTCTACGAGCTCGACGGCGCGGTCAGGTACCGCGTCCTCGCCTACAGCACCGCCGCCCAGGCGATCCGCGAGAGCCCTGTGTCCGTTGCCGAGCTGGCGGCCAAGGGGGAAGCGACCAAGGTCCCCGGGGTCGGCAAGACGCTGGCGGAAAAGATCGACGCGCTGCTGGAGACGGGGGAGATTCCGGCCGCGGTGAAGCTGAAGGCGAAGTTCCCGCCGACGCTGATCGAGGTCACCCGCGTCCCCGGGGTCGGCTCGAAAACCGCCCGCCGCCTCTTCGAAGAGCTCGACATCTCCTCGATGGAGGACCTGAAAGCCGCGGCGGAGGCGGAAAAGGTCCGCCACGTGAAAGGGCTCGGCGCGAAAGCCGAGGAGAACATCCTCGCCGCGCTGGAGCGGTTGGGCGAGCCCGGCGAGGGCCCCGGCCGCCTGCTGCTCTCGAAGGTGAAGCCGATCGCCGAGGAGCTGGCGGCGGCACTTCGAGACCACCCGGCCTCCGACCAGGTCGAGGTCGCCGGCTCGGTTCGCCGCTGGGCCGAGACCTGCAAGGACATCGACCTGATCGCGACGGCCGAGGAGCCGGCGGCGCTGGCCGAGCACCTCGCCACGCACGCGCTGATCGCGGCCGCTGGAAACCCGAGCGAGAACGGCGTCCACGCCCAGACCCACAACGGAGTCTCGGTCGATCTGCGGATCGTCTCGCCGGAGGAGTTCGGCAACCTGCTCCAGCACTTCACCGGCTCCAAGGCCCACAACGTGCAGCTGCGCGAAGAGGCGGTCGCCCGCGGCCTCTCGGTCTCCGAGCACGGGATCACCGAGGCCGAGAGCGGCGACGTCCACACTTGTGCAACCGAGGCCGAGGTCTACGAGCGCCTCGGCTACGACTACGTCGAGCCGGAGCTGCGCGAGGGCCGCGGCGAGCTGAAGGCGGCGCGCGAAGGCAAGCTCCCCGAGCTGGTCGAGGTCGGCGACCTCAAGGGCGACCTCCACTCCCACACCACCCTCTCCGACGGCCGCAACAGCCTCGAGGAGATGGCCGAGGCCGCGCGTGACCGGGGCTACGAGTACCTGGCGATCACCGACCACTCCGCCAGTCACGGCTTCGGCGACCACGTGACCGCCGAGCGCCTCTGGGAGCGGATCGAGGAGGTGCGGGCCTGGAACAAGGGCAAACGCAAATTCCGCCTGCTCGCCGGCTCGGAGATCAACATCGGCCTCGACGGCTCACTCGACTACCCCGACGACCTGGTCGCGGCGCTGGACTGGGTCGTCGCCAGCGTCCACACCTCGTTCTCGGTCTCTGAGGCGGAGATGACCGAGCGCGTCCTCACCGCGATCGAGAACCCGAACGTCGACTGCATCGGCCACCTCACCGGCCGCCTGATCGGCCGTCGCGAGCCCTACGGGATCGACGTCGAGGCGGTGGCCGAGGCGGCCGCCCGCACCGGCACGACGATCGAGATCAACGGCAACCCCAACCGCCGCGACCTCTCCGACCTCCACGCCCGCCTCGCGGTCGAGGCCGGGGTCAAGATCGTCCTCAACACCGACGCCCACGGCGTCGACACCCTCGACAACATCGCCTACGCCCTCGCCACCGCCCGCCGCGCCTGGCTCACCCCTGACGACGTCGCCAACACGCGGAGCTGGAAGGACTTCCAGAAGCTGCTGAAGGACTAGAACGCGCCGAGCTGATCGCCGCGCAGCCCCGGCGTCCGCACCAGCTCGATGGGTTTGAGCGCTGAGGTGGGGAGGACGTAGAACTTGACGCCGTCGCGACTCTCGACGCCGAGGACCGCCGCCTCGCGGGTGTGCCAGGCGAGGGAGACGATCAGCGCGTAGCCGGCGCCGACCGCGGCGACGCCGGGGAAGAAGATGCCGAGGACGCCGGCGAAGATCGCGGTCACGGCGATCGGCCAGAGGCGGGTGAAGGCGATCCGGGCCGGGCTCTGGTCCGGCAGCGAGGTGGCGTTGCGGGCGCGGGCGAGGGCGTCGCGGACGTCGTCGGCGGCCCGCTGCGGCTGGCCCAGGTAGAAGCCGATCCCGAGCGCGATCAGCCACCAGCCGGCGGCGACGAGCGCGATCGTCGTCTCCCCGTCGCGGTTGGCGGCAAGCGCGGTGATCGCCCCGAGCGCGGTCGCCTCGGCGGCGGTGATGAAGACGCTGACGCGGAGCAGGTCGGTGTAGGGCATCAGCTCAAATCAAGCATCTGGTTCGGCCAGCCACTCGAGGATCGCCAGCCAGCCATCGAGCCCAGTCACGGTCACGTCGCACTCCTCTGTCAGCTCGGCTGGGGCCTCAGCCGAGAGCACGCCGACGCAGACCGCCGCACTCAGTTGCCCCTCCTCCTGCAGCTCGCGCAGGCGCCGGAAGGCGTCGAGGTCGGTGCGGTCGTCGCCGGCGTAGGTGGCGCGGTCGAGCCCCTGGTCGGCGAGCAGCGAGGCGACGGCGCCGTCCTTGCCGCCCCCGCCCACCGGTCGCAGCTCCAGCACCTTGCGTCCCCAGCGCGGTTCCAGCCCCGCCTTGCCGGCCTCGTTGGCGATCTCGTGGGCGCAGCTCTCAGCCCTCGCCTCGTCGGCGCTGCCGCGCCAGTGCAGAGCCTGGATCGGTCCCTTGTCCTCCTGCCGCAGGCCCGCCGCCGCCAACCGCTCGCCGTCCACCGCGACGAGGAACTCCGCCGCTTCGGTCTCCCGCCCCGCCACCGAGGGGTCCGGCTGCGGCGCCTCCTCTCCCGGCAGCAACAGCTCCAAACCGTGGTTGCCGGCGTAGGCGAGCGAGTCGAGGCCGACCAGCCGCCGCGCCTCCTCCGCCCGCCGCCCGGAGATGCAGCCGACCAGCGCGTAGCGCTCGCTCAGCGCCGCCAGCGCCTGTCGCGCCGCCGCCGGCACCGCCGCGTCCTCGGCCCGCTCGACGATCGGCGCCAGGGTGCCGTCGACGTCGGTGAGGATCGCCGTGCGGCCAGGCTCGCTGCGCAGCGGCGCCAGGCTCGCTGCCCAGTCGCCGCCCACGCTCTCTGGGTCGGGGGGCACGGCTCTAGTATCGCGAGATGCCCGCCGGCGCGACCCCGGACCACGCGATCTGGAAGCTGGCGGCGATCGCCACCGTCGCCGGCGCCTTCAGCGGCCTCTTCGGGGTTGGGGGCGGGACGATCATCGTGCCGCTGCTGATCCTCTGGTTCGGCTACGGCGAGCGCCTCGCCACCGGCACCAGCCTCGCGGCGATCATCCTCATCGGCCTGCTCGGCGCCCTCGCCCAGGGCGGGATCTACGGCAACGTCCACGTCGAGACCGGCCTGCTGCTGGCGATCCCGGCAATCGCCGGGGTCGTCCTCGGCACCGCGATCCAGCAGCGGATCCCCCAGCGCACCGTCTCCTACCTCTTCGCCCTGCTGCTGGTGGCGATGGCCGTGGAGCTGATCCTCTCTTGAGCGAGCTGGCTGCGATCCTCATCTGTCTCTTCGGCGGGCTCACCGGCGGTCTCGTCGGCGTCGGCGGCGGCATCCTCTTCGTTCCCGCCCTGACCGTCTTCATCGGCCTGACCCAGGTCGAGGCCGAGTCCACCTCGCTGCTGATGATCGTCCTCGTCGCCATCGTCGGCGCCTACCGGCAGAACGGCTACGGCAACGTCCGCGTTCGCGAGGCGCTGATCATCGGCGCCCTCTCGCCGCTCGGCGTGTTGATCGGGGTCGTCATCTCCAACAACGTCTCCGAACGGGCCCTGCAGCTCTCCTTCGCGGCGCTGGCCCTGTTCATGGCCGCGCAACTGGTCCACCGCGCGCGCTCAACCTAGCCGGCAGGCCTTTTAGGCACATGGTCTACGCTCAGAAGCGTGGATTCGCTCACTTGGGAAGGTGACCTGCCCCACCTCCGCGCGCCGATCATGGTCTGCGCCTTTCGCGGCTGGAACGACGCCGCCGCGGCCGCCTCGACGGCGCTGACCGCAATTGCGAACTCGCTCGATGCCGAGCTGATCGCTCAGGTCGATCCCGAGGAGTACTTCGACTTCCAGTCGACGCGGCCGACGATCAGCATGGACGAAGGCCAGACCCGCCACATCGAGTGGCCCGAGAACGACCTCTACGCGATCCGGATCCCGGCCGCCGACCGCGACCTGGTCCTCCTCAACGGGACCGAGCCGAACCTGCGCTGGCGCACTTTCTCGGAGACGATCACGACCGCCGCCGACGCGCTCGGGGTCGAGATGATCGTCACCCTCGGGGCGCTGATCGCCGAGGTCTCGCACACGCTGCCGGTCCCTATCACCGGCCTCGCCTCCAGCACCGAGCTGGTCGAGGAGCTGGAACTGGAGCGCTCCAACTACGAGGGGCCGACCGGGATCGTCGGCGTCATCCACGACCTCTTTCGCCGCAACGGGATCGAGTCCGCCTCGCTGTGGGCCGCCGTCCCCCACTACGTCGCCGCGGTCCCCAACCCGAAGGCGGCCCTGGCCCTGCTGCGCCGGCTCGAGGGCCTGACCGGGATCGCCGTCGAGGCCGCCGAGCTGGAGGAGGAAACGCTCGACTACGAAGAGCAGATCGGCCGCGCCGTCGCCGCCAATCCGGAGATCGAGGAGCTGGTCAATCGCATCGAGGCCGAACAGTCGGACCTCCTCAGCGAAGAGACCGAGATGCCCAACGCCGACACCCTCGCCCGCGAGTTCCAGCAGTTCCTGAGACAGCGCGGCAAAGACTCCCCTTAAAGCATCTCCCTCTTTCTCTAAAGCACCCAGGACCTAGGAGCTCCGGCCCGCGGGTCCTGTCTCCGATCGGGGGCTCTCCCTACCGGGAGAGTCCTCCCGATCGTCGCCACCCACGGGAGGAGCGTCTGCGCCCGAGGAACAGGTCGTCTACTGATCCCGATCCTCCGGCGGGTGGCCCAAGTGTGGGGGGTACCGAGCATCCAGCGCAGGTGCCCCCCATCAGCTTGGGCCAGGACCCGCCGGCCGGAACGCATGGTCCTGCGGGTTTTTTGAGCTGTTTTGAGTTAGGTCAAGCTTCCGCGGCAGGGCAGATGAGGCGGTAGTCGCACCAGCTGCAGACGGAGGGGGAGGGGCGGGGCTCGAAGTCTTGGGAGAGGATGCCCTCGCCTACTTGGAGGACGGTGCGCTCCACTCGCTCGGCATCGTCGGGCCGGGTCGGCGCCGGCACCTTCTCGGCGTCGAGCACGTAGTAGTAGCTGCCGCTGCCGGCCTCGATGCCCCAGGCCTCGCGCGCGGCCATCCGGTAGAGGGCGAGTTGGAGGTCGTCGTCGAGGTCCTCTTCGCTCTTGCGCTCGCCGGTCTTGTAGTCGATCAGCTCGTAGTCGCCGTCGGGCAGGCGATCGACGCGGTCGACGCGGCCGCGGACGTGGTGGTCGCCGACCTTGAAGTCGAACTTCCGCTCCAGCCAGACCGGTTCGCCTTCTGACTCGCGCTCCCGTTCCCAGTAGAGGCGCAGCGCCTCGCGGGCGCGGTCGCGGAACTGCAGCTCGTCGTCGCTGGAGCCGAAGCCGGTGCGCCGCCAGCCCTGCTCGAAGAGGCGGTTGAGGACCCGCAGCCCTTCCTCCGGGTTTTCCGGCGGTTCCTTGTGGAAGCGCTCGAGGACGTTGTGGAAGAGGATCCCGAAGCGCTGGTTGATCGTCGGCTCCTGCGGGATCCCGAACACGCGGGCGAACTTGTACTTCAGCGGGCAGGTGAGGTAGAGCGAGAGGTCGGAGGCGGAGAGGCTGAGCATGCCGTCGCCGCGGCGCGGCAGGAAGGCCGCCAGCGAGGGCTCCTCGCGGGCGGCGACGAGGTCGAGCCGGCGGCCGCGCTCGCGCTCGGAGTCGAGCAGGTAGGCGTCGAGCGAGGAGGCGTCGAGCTCGGCCTGCTGCTCGGGGGTCGCCACCTGCCGCAGCAGTCCGTTCACCGCCTCGATCGCCTCCGCCGTCGTCTCCTCGCCCGGCCGCTGCGCCAGCGCCGCCAGCTTCAGCAGCTCCAGGTAGCGGGCGATCGCGCGGGTGACGTCGAGGGCGGTGTCGAGCCGCGGCTCGGAGAGCTCGCGCCCCGCCCGCCAGGAGTCCTCGAGGACCTGCTCGCGCAGGGTGCGGTAGGTGGCGTGCAGCCCCTCGGCCGGCCCGAACAGCTCCTCCTCGTGCAGCTCCTCCTCGCCGCCCGCGGCCTCCAGCGCCCGCTCGTAGTAACGGGAGGCCCGGCCGGTCTCTCCCTCGACCCCGCGGTCGAGGCGCGAGAGGACGAGCCCGCTGCGCGCCGGGCGGCCGATCTGCTCCCACTCGCCCTCTTCCTCCAGGCCGAGGACGAAGACGTGGTCGAAACCGAGCCCCTTCACCGCGGTCGTCGCCATCACGTTGACCGCGCCGGGGGAGCGCGGCCCCTCGGCCTCTTCTCCCTCGACCCCCGCCTCGGCGACGGCGCTGAGGTAGGCGACGAAGGCGCGGGTCGAGCCGTGGCGCTCGCGCCGGGTCCAGGCGGTCGCCAGCTCGGCCAGCTGCGAGAGCCCGAGCAGGCGCTCCGCCACCTCCGGCTGCGCGGCGAAGAGGCGCTGCCGCCGCAGCCCCACCTGCTCGATCAGGCGCCGCACGAAGACGTCGGCCCGCCGTTCCTCCATCACCCGCGCGGCGCCGTTGTAGTGCTTGAGGAAGGTCCCGATCCGCTCCCGCGCCTCGGGCTGGAACTGGGGGCTGTCGAGGGCCGCTTCGCAGGCGGCGACCATGTCGAGCTTGCGCCGCCGCGCGATCGTCGTCAGCCGCGCCAGGTCGGCGGAGCGCAGCTCCACCGGCGGCCGGGTGAGGGCGCGGGCGGCGGCGGCAGAGTCGTCGGGATCTGCGAGCACCCGCAGCCAGGCGATCGCGTCGCGCACCTCCGGCCGCTGGAACAGCGCCGTCGGGCCGGAGAGGTGAAACGGGATTCCGCGCTCTTCCATCGCCCCGGCAACCGCGCCACCCTGTTGGGCGGGATCGGCGACCAGGACGCAGATCTGATCGGCGGCCGTGCCGGCGGCGGCCAGGTGCTCGACCGCGCGCGCCACCGCTTGGGCCTGCGCCCGCTCGTTCGTGGAGCGCCAGAAGCTCAGCCGCGGGTTGCGGAAACGCTCCTCGAGGGCGACCCGCTCCCCCTGGGGGTGGACCTGGATGAACCACTCCTCCATAGCACCGGTCTCGAGCGTGAAGACCTGGTTCGGGTTGTCGGCGGCGAGCGATTCGAGCACCCCGCGCTGGGCCGCACTCGCCTCCTCGAGCTCGTCGACCATCAGGTAGCGGAAGCGCTCGGCGATCTGCCGCCGCACGTCCGGGCGCTCGACCAGCAGGCAGTCGAGGGCGAGGATGACGTCGCCGCGGTCAAGGCTGCCGGACTCGGCGACGATGCGGTCGTGGGCGGCGTAGAGCTCGGCGAACTCGAGCTCGCGGCGCTGCGCCTCCCGTCCTGCCTCATCCGCCGGCTGCGCCTTTTGCGTCCGTTCCGAGAGCGAGGTCGGCCCGATCCGTTCTGCCTTCAAGCTGTCGATTCGCGCCAGCAGCCGCGCCAGCAGGCCGGTCGGGTTGCCGCGGATCTCGTGCCGGCGCAGCGGCAGCTGGTCGAGCCGGTCGAGCAGCATCGCCAGTCGCTCGGCGCGGCCAAGTACGTCGAAGAAGGGATCCAGGCCGGCCTCGTCGGAGTGCTCCCGGAGGAGGCGCTCCCCGATCGCGTCCCAGCTGCCGATCCAAAGCTCCTCGAAGGAACCCGGCAGCAGCGCCTCGCAACGCTCGCGCAGGCGCGCGGCCGTGGCTTGGCGGGAAGCGATCATCAGCACGCTCTCCGGTCGCGTCCCCTCCCGCACGAGATGGGCGAGCCGATGGGCGAGCAGCTCGGTCTTGCCGGTGCCGGGGGCGCCGACGATCAGCAGCGGCCCGTCCCCGTGGGCGAGGGCGCGTTGCCGCCCCGAGGCGGCGCTGTCGAGGGTGGGCTGGTCCTCGGGCATCGCCCAAAGCTAGCGCTCCGTAGCATGCGGTCGATGGACGTCCTCTCCGCCGACTGGCCGGCGATCTGCCGCCGCATCGTCGCCGCCCAGCGCCCGATCTTCGCGGAGGCCCGGACGAGCGAGGAGCGCACCGTCTACGAGGGCATCGGCGAGGGCGGCGACCGCACCCTCGTGATCGACCGCCGCTGCGAGGACGTCGTCTTCGCCGAGCTGGAGAAGCTGGCGGAGGACGGCGCCTCCTTCGTCGCCGTCTCCGAGGAGCGCGGCGAAGTCACCTTCGGTTCGGGCGGTGGGCAGCGGGTGGTGATCGACCCGATCGACGGCTCGCTCAACGCCCGCCGCACGATTCCCTCCTTCGCGGTCTCGATCGCCGTCTCCTCCGGCCCCTCGATGGCCGACGTCGAGTTCGGCTTCGTCCACGACTTCGGCGCCGACGAGGAGTTCATCGCCAGCCGTGGGGCCGGGGCACGGCTGAACGGCGCCCCCGCGCGGGTCTCGGCCGAGGCCGAGCCGCTCGAGGTCGTCGGCGTCGAGTCGGCCGAGCCCGAGTGGGCGCTGCCGGCCTTCGAGGCCCTCGCCGGCAAGGTCTTCCGCCTCCGCGTCGTCGGCGCGATCGCGATCTCGGCCGCCTACGTCGCCGCCGGTCGCTTCGACGCGATGCTCAGCCTCCGTTCCTGCCGTTCGGTCGACGCCGCCGCCGCGCAGCTGATCGTGCGCGAGGCCGGGGGCGAGGTGGCTTTCGGCAGCGGTGAGCTCTCCGAGGCGATGCTCGACCTCGAGTCGCGTTACCCGATGGCCGCCGGCAACAGCGAGAACGGTCTCGCCACGGTCCGCGCCGCGCAGCTGGCGAAAGCCGCGTAACGGCTCTGTAACCACAGCCGCGGAGCAGTTTAAGAACGTGTGTTCCTACGAACTTATGTTCGCTAGACTCGGGCACTTCCCCCAGCCCCCAAACCAAACTGAAGAGGTGTTTTCTTCCCATGGCTGAAGCAAAAAGCAACGGCAGCAAAAACAAAACGCAGGCGAAACGCGCGACCACCGAAGCGAAAAAAGCGGCGGCGAAATCCGCCAAAGCTTCGAAACGCGCCGCCACCAAGACTGCAGCGGCTGAGAAAAACCAGGTCAAGTCCGTCGTCGAGACCGCCGTCGACGTCCCCGTCGGCGTCGTCCTCAGCGTCAGCGACCGCGTCTCCGAGCTGGTCGAGCCCTGGACCGACCGCAGCAAGGCCGAGCGCCAGATCAAGAGCTACCGTAGCTCCGCGCGCAAATCGTTGAAGCGGACCGAGCGCCGCGGCACCACCGCCCGCCGCAAAGCGATCACCGAGGCCCGCAAGACCCGCAAAGAGCTCGAGCGCGAGGCCCGCAATCGCCGCCGCAACGTCGAGACCACGGTCAAGCGCAACCGCAACGAGGTAGAGCAGCGCGTCCGCAAGGCGATCGAGGAGCAGGCCTCCCGCGCCACGGCCGTTACCGGCACCGCGCAGGCCGTAGTCGGCACGGTCAGCAGCCAGCTGGCTTCGCTCCGCTAGACCGCTAGCGACCCGTCACCAGTACCGGCCGCGAGGCGCTTGGTCCATAGGGCCAGCCCTCGCGGCCTTTTATGTAGGCGCGGAACCCGAAGCTGACGCCGCGGCTGTCGTTGTCGCTGAAGCGATAGGCGTAGCGGAAGCGCCCCCGGCGGTCGGTCTCGACCGTCCGGAACTCGCTCCACCTGCCGCCGCGAAAGCGGAACTGCAGCTCGACCGGGAGGCCGGCAAGGGCGGCTTGCGCCACTCCCCTTGCCGCGACTCTGCCGGTGAAGACGACCGGCGCGCCGCCTACCCGGGCGGTGGCCGCCGAGGCGCGCAGCCGAACCGAGGCCGGGACCTCGAGCCGGAAGCTCTCGCTGGAGGCGCGGGTCAGGGTGCGGCTGCCGGCAAAGGTCGCGACGACCTCCCGGCTCGGCCCCGGCCGGAGCCGGATCGAGAACCCGCCGTCGGCGCGGGTGCGAACGAGGTTGGTCCGCCGCGAAGGCTTCGAGCCCGGGGCGAAGGTCTCGGTCACCGCTATCTCCTGACCTGCCACCAGACCGCCCTCGAGGCTTCCCGAGAGGCGGAAGCGAGAGAGCTCGGCGACCAGCTTCACCTGCGTCTTCAGTGGGTTGGAGAGGACCATCCTGCTCCCGCCGATGCGGCTGCTCCCGGTGCCGGCGTTGCCGGCGGCGTCGAAGCCGGTGGCGAGGAACTCGTACCGGGCGGGCGGGTGGGAGTCGGAATTCCAGCGTGCGACCAGCTTCTCTCCCGCCACCTGCGTTGGCAGCGGCTCGAAACGTGCCCCGGTTCCGGCCATGCGGACGGCGATCGAGCCCTGCTCGCGGCTCGGACCGGAGAGGGAATCGGCGACGAAGGCTTCGACCCGCTCGGGGTCGGTCGGGTCCTGGGCGGCGGCGAAGGCGACCGCCGGCGGGTCTTCGTCGATCCGGACCCAGTCCCGCTGTTCCTCCGCGCGGTTGCCGGCGGCGTCGCGGGCGAAGTAGGCGACGGAATGGACGCCGCTGCCGCTGACCCAGGTCGTCACCGCGTTGCCGTGGTCCCTGGTCGCGACGTCGCCGTCGACCGCAATCGCCGTGAAGGGGCCAAGCGGTCCCGCCGCCGTCATCCCGGAGAGCGGGTCCTTCGCCTCCGCCGTCACCTGCACGGGCCCGTCGGTCCAGGCGGCGAGGGCTCCGTGCAGCGAGATGAGGGGCGGGCTGCCGTCGACCCGGACCGTGGCGGTTGAGACCAAGGAGGGAACGCCGGCGCCCGAGACCGTCACCGCCCGGACGAAGTTGACTCCCTCGGGCAGGGTGCCGAGGGAGATCGAGCCGCCTGCGGCGCCGGCGAGGTCGATCTCTGACGCTGCGCAGCGAGAGTCGGCGCAGGGGTAACTGCCGCCGCTCCGGTCGACGGAGATCGCGTAGCCGCGTACGCCCGAGAGCGGGGGCGAGGTCGGGGAGGGATCGACCTCCACCGTTGCCGGCTCCACTCCCTGGACCCAACCCGGCGGTGGCTGCAGCGTCGGAACCGGAGGAGCGCTGTCGTCGAAGCGCAGGGTCGCGCTCGCGCGCGGGCCGTGGCGTCCGGCTCCGTCCTGGAGCCACGCTTCGAGCGTGTAGGCCCCGGGCAGCGGCGGGACCCAGAACGGCTCCAGCATCTCGTCCAGGGGTCGCGTCAGCGCTCGCACCTGCTCTCCCTGGGGGTCGTAGAGACGGTAGACGGCGTTCGTCGGCTGCCCTGGTGGCGGCAGCGGCTGCCACTCGAAGTGGAACTCCCGGTCGGCGTGCCAGGAGGCTTCGTCTTCGACCCGCAGCTCGCCGGCCGGGAGCGCCTCGGTTGCGGCCGCGCCGCCGGCGCTCAACAATCCGGCGGCCAGCATCGCGGCAAGCGCTCTCTGGCACCGGCGCCTCATGGTCCGAACTCCCCGGCCGGGCTGCCGCCGCCGGAGGTGGGGGCGGGCGCCGGTTCGGAGACCGGTTCGGGAGCGGGTGGCGGCGCGTATTCGACCGGGCTGCCGCTGACTGGTGCGGGTTCGACTGGGACCGGTTCGCTTTCGGCCGGCGGGGTCGATGCCGCGGGCGGGCGGTCCCGCTCGGGCCTCGGTTGCGGCTTTGGCTCCGGTGCGACGGGCGCCGGCGCGTACTCCACCTTCGGCGCCTGGGTCTCCGGCGCCGACAGGTCCGCCAGGCGACGCTCCAGTTGCCGCGGCCGCTCGGGCTCCGCGGAGAGGGCGAGGGGCGACGGGATCACCCCACCGGCGACGCATGCCGCTGCGCCGCCGGCCGTGCCGATGCAGACTGCCGCCACCTTCGCCACCGCCGCGACGCCGACTCCGCCCGTGCCGCCGGCGACCTGGGAGGCCGGCTCGCTCGCGCCGCCTCCCAGCCTGGCCGCGAGGCCGGCCAGGGCCTCATGGGCTCGCTCCCACAGCGAGCGGTCGAGCAGCGGGGTCGGCGCCAGTGCCGCCGCGGCCGCCGGTGCGGCCCGGTAGGTCCGCAGCGTTGAACGGCAGTGAGCGCAAGCCCGCAGGTGCTCGCGGAGCTGCGCGACCTCCGCCGGCTTTGCCTCGCCGTCGCAGAAGGCCGAGAGCAGCGGCTGCAGCTCGGCGCAGCGCTGACCGTCCTTGCTGTGCGCGAGCGACTTGCGGAACCGCGCCCGCCCCTCCGCCAGGCAGCGGTTGATCTTGGTCTTCCGGCAATTGTTTGGGCCGATCCCCATCGACCTATCGTGAGCCGCGCTGCTGGCGGACGAAAGCCCCGCATTTGTGGGGCTTTGTCGTTGAAGGAGACAGGCGGCCGTCACCCCAGCCGCCCTTATCTTGCCTTTGCAGGGCCGTTGGTCAGCCGCGCGTAGGTGCGGTTCCGTCCTCGCGCAGAAGCAAACTGAGGGCTCTATGCGCCTTCGCGAGCTACTTGACGTGTGCCAGGACAGCCATTCGGACGACTGGGTGAGGGTGCCTGGGAGTCGCCCCGCTACCGCCATGCTGGCCGGGATGTTCGACCCAGGCATGGAAGACGCCAGGACTCGCCCGCTGGCTGGCCACTCCATCGCTGTCTTCGAGCCGGACCCCCAGGTTTCGATGGTCTGGCCAGTTCCGGACGAGGCCGAGGCGGAACGGCCAAACCGCCACGAGCGCTTCATCCCCGAGTGGGCAGAGCAGGACGGGCACGGCTGGAAGAACGCGCGTCCTGGCTTCGTCGTCTTCCTGCTGGGTGGCGCTCCGGTCTGGCAGGAGCTTGTCTGGTACCTCGATTGGGGATCGGGAATCGGCGGCTACGTCCCGAACATCGAAGCCGTGTTTGGCGACGATTACGTGGACGGCGAAAAGCCAGTGATCGGGTGGTCAACTACCGCGTGGGCGGCAAGCTTGACCCGGCTCATAAGCTCGTTTGAATCGGCGCACGACTGGTACACCCACGACCCGACGTTGCGGATCGTGCCTAAGCCTGAGTCGCTTCATCCTGTGGACGCTGCCCTAGCCGGACGCTAGGGAGTCTCGCTCCACCGGCCGAGCGCCGTGCTCCCAATCAGCGGGCCAGAGCCGAAACAGTCCCGCTTAGGCAGATTCTCCGGAATCTGCCTCACCCCCCTTACTCATCTATCAGCAGCCCGAGGTTCCTCCGGTGGGGGGGGAAGTTCTCCTTCGCGCTGTTAGTCCCATGCCGTGACCTAAAGGTAGAAAGACATTTGGTCCCTCACCCAACCCCGCAGCCGCCTCGCTTCCCTGGGCCCCCCACGCGCTCCTTGCATCTGACCCCGGTCGGTCACGAATAGTGAGCGGGTGGGGTCAGATGCAAGGAGCGCCCTCTTTCGGCTCAGGGAAGCGAGGCGGCTGCGAACGCTGAAATCGCAGGTTTGTTGTGCCGTCCCTGAACTCCAATTGCAGGTCGCCAGACTCCAATTGCAGGACTCATGGAGTCTTCACCACGACCCTTGATTAGACCCTTGCCGCTTCCCACTTCTTCGCCAGGGTTGACATAGACGCGTCCAGCGCCTCCGTAATGGCGACCACGGTGCCCCAGGTCGGATTGGTTAGTCCGCGTTCGATCTTCGACAGGTGGGCTACCGTGATCCCGGCCGACTCCGCAACGGCCTGTTGCTTCGCTTCCCTGTCGATCCGCAAGGACCGAATGGCAGCGCCGAGGGCTGGCTGCGGATTGCTGGACTCGCTCACGGGCGAAACGCTCTCATAGCTTGAGCCCTATTAGCCACATGATGTTAAGCACTTGCGCTATGGAACTCGCCCCTGTAGTGTCCCCGCCATAAGACAAAAAGTGCCCCCGCGCTGGTGGAACAGCCGGGGGCGTGGCACAGGAGGAACTATCTCCCATGCAAGACAAGCCTAGTGGCGCTGGCAATGAACGCGCCACGATCACCGCCCAGGAAGACCACCGCAGCCAAGCGGCGGTCCTGAAGTCAATTCTGGACCTCCATCCAGAGCCGCTGACGCTCGCTGAGCTCACGCGGGAAATGACCATCGACTCGACCGACCACGGAGAGCGTGATCGAATCGAGCGAGCCGTCCGCGACTTGATCGGCGTCGGGGTGCTTCATCTCGTCGGTGATCTTGTCCTGCCGACTCGGGCTGCCGTTATCTGCGGCTCCCTCTACGACGCATGAACCGCGATGCAGTAGCAGAGCGCCTCGGGCGAAACCTGTGGGTGGCCCGTCGCCGAGGTGGTTACTCGCAGACGGAACTCGGGGCGCTCTGCTCGCTGCATCGCACCGAGATCGGCCTAGTCGAGAAAGGGGGGCGCACCCCCCGCGCCGACACGCTGGTGAAGCTGGTCCGCGTCCTTGAAATCAGCGCCGACGATCTCCTTGCGGGGATCGACTGGACCATTCCCGCGCCGACCCGGCCGGGGGGCTTTGCCGTCGAGCCTCCGGCCATCGTGGCGACGATCCCAAAGGTGATTCCCGATGCGCTGCGCTAGGAGGGAGGGCACATGAGCTACGAGGTAAAGAGCCTGCGGCTTCCCGAGGCGATGGCGAAACGACTCCGGTCCATCGCCCAGGCTGATGGGGTGGACGTGTCGGAGGTTCTTCGGCAAGGAATCGAGAACCACATAACGGCACGACTCTCCGAAGCGGGGTTCAAAGAGCGCTTGAGGGAGCGCACGGAGGAAGGCCGCGAAGTCTTGGAAGACCTCGGGATTGGTGGTGAGTAACGATGCTCAGGAGAGAAGGTCTGCCGTTTGCCCTTGGGGCCTCGATCCAGAACCCGTCCAGCCGGGACGTGCTCCGGTACTGCGTTCTGGCGCAGCGGCCGGTCCCTCTGGACGAGCTGGCGGCTTCGCTGAAAAAGCCGCGCTACCAACTCAGAAACCACGCCGAAGAAATGGAGATGCTGGGGGCGCTGAAAGTCTCCGAAGAGTTGTGGCCGTGGCGTGCGGCGGGCCACCGCTACGAGGCGACGGAGCGGCTGATGGAATCGCAATGGGCGTTGGTCGGTTTGGGGCTGATGCCCGGTGACAGGTGGCTCACCGAGGAGGAGCAAGCCCCGATTAAGGAGCGCATCGCCAACCGCCGCGATGACAAGGAGTTCATGGAGCGCTTGGACCGCCGCCTCGAGGAAGACCTGCCGGTGCTTGAAGCTCTTGCAGGCCGCGACGAGCCGCTGCGCCTCTGGCGGCGGGCCTGGGCGCGCTTGCGGAAGGCGGCTAGGGCGACAACTAGGTCGCGAGAAAAAAGGCATTAGTCCGAACTACCTGGACCGAAATTGCTCCAAGCCTCGTCTTAAGGGGCGTGACGAACGAGCGAAGCAAAGTCTTTAGGGATCACCTATCCGCAGAGCGCAGGAAGTTCGCTGTTCTCCTCGCTCAGTTGCGCGCAGCCGAGCCGCGTTTTGCCGAGGCGTCGATCTTGCAGCCCGACGAGGTAGGCCAATGGCATGCGGCCGTCTACCTGCTGACGGGCTGCGGGTCGGTGTGGGAGGCACTTGGCCCCGCGATAGTGGCTCAATGCTCGATTGGACCCGTCCGCGAAGAGCTTGAAAGCTCCCGCCGTCCCTGGAACGAAAGCGAGCGCGCGGCTATGGAGTGGGCGCTTCACTTCTGGCGGCCCGATCTATTCCCGGCCAGCTTCCCGGCATTTCGCGGATTCCTTTTCACGCGCTGGATCGTTGCCGCCCATCTGCGCCAGGGGCTCGTTCCGATGATTCGCTTGGAGCGACGATGAGCCACCCACACCCCGCCCCGCCGACCTACCCCGCAAATAGCGCTGCACCGCTCGGCTGTCAAGGGCGCAACGCGCCCGACCCCTTTAGGGGTTGACGGCCGTGCGGCGCTGCGCTTCGCTGGCAAGTAGGTCGGCTAGGCGTAACTACGCTGATCGGAGCCAACGCTGCGAGCGCCGCAACGGGGACCGGGGCCACAGCGAGCAGGTTGAGAATGCGAATCATGTCTTTCTACCTTTAGGTCACGGCATGGTGAAGAAAAGGTGTGAGCAAGAGTGCCTGTGTGCGATTAGTCCAGAAACTTGTTCCACAAAGTGGTTCACTGGTGTGGGGAAACGCGCAGTAGGGACACGTGCTGTAGGGAAAGCAAGCACGAAATAAGTAGGGGAGTATGGACAACAGAGAGAAGCAAGTAGGTGGCGATAAGCCACCTGTCTCGTGCTTCAAGGGCTGTGCCTCTGATGCCTCGCCGCCGCATATTGTCCCGCTGGAAATCACGCCGACGCTGGAGGAGTACGAACAGCTTTGCCGCGATCTTGCGCGGCTCCGCAAATTGGGTGCCCTCTCCAACACCGCGGCGGTCGTTGCCGCCGTGAGCGCTGCGGCGGCGGGTAAAGTGTCTGCCGACAAGTGCAAAAGAGCCGGGCGGCGCGATGAACGCCCCCGGCACGGCAGCAGGAGGTCGAGTCCTGATGCAGGGCAAAGGTAGCAACGGGCGACCGGCGATCATCTACGCGGCGAAGTCCTCACCCGACGAACGCGGTTCGATTCCCGATCAGATCAAGAAGGGCCAGGAGTTGGCCGAGGCCGAGGGCTATGAGGTCGTCGCCGTCTATCACGAGGAGAACGTTTCCGCCTACCACGGCGAGCGCGGCCCTGAACTGGCGGCAGCGCTGAAGCACGCCGCCAAGATCAGGGCGGCGCTGATCGTTTGGCATTCCGACCGCCTCGCCCGTGGCGACGGCGAAACGAACCGCCACCTTGTGGAGATCCTGCTGGACTCCATGCGCAAGGGCTACCGGCTGCGTTCGGTCGAAGACGACCGCACTTTCGAATCGGTTTCTTCGGCGGCGCAGATGGGCGACCGCAACTATGAGGACAGCCGGCGGAAGGGTAGGGCCGTTCGCGACGGTCTTGCCCGTCGCCGCGCCGCTGGCAAGCGCATCGGGGGCGGCTCCTATGCGCTCACCTGGCGGCGTAATGAGAACGACGAACGCGAAACGATCCCCGACCCCGATAAGGCTCCGGTGGTCGATCGCATCAATGCCGAGTACTTGGCAGGGCGGCCGATTCTCCAGATCGTCAAGGGCCTGAATGCCGACAAAATTCCTAGCCATCGCAACGGAAAGTGGAGTACGGCCACCGTCGCATCCATCCTTGAGAACCCGCTCTATGCAGGGCTGGTGCGCGATGGTGAGCGGCTGATTGAAGGTCAGCACGAGCCGATCATCTCCCGCGAGCGCTACGAGGAGGCGTTGCGGCTGCGACAGGCGAGGGCGCTGACGCACCGCCGTGGCCGCAGTTCTCTAGGCCAGCATCTCTTTCGGCAGGGTTTCCTGCGCCACGCCGAGTGTGGCGGCGCAATGTGTCCCCGCACCAACCGCAACAAGAACGGCACGCTGCGCGAAACGTACCGCTGCCACACCCACTACACCGATCCTGCCAGCTGCGACCTAACGAGTGTGTCCCGTGAGCCAATTGATACGGCCGTCTACGAGTTCTTTCGGCGCGTGGCCTTGGACGTGGAGCAGACGCGCACTCAGATGGGCGCTGCCATTGAGCACAAGATTGCCGAGGTCAGTGGCCTGCTCGCCAGCGCTGAACAGCAGGCCACGACCGCGAGAGAGCGCCTAGAGCGAGTTAAGGGCGACTATCTGGCTGGCGAGTTGCTAGCGCCCGAATGGCGTGAGTTGCGCGAGGAGTTGGAGCCAGCGGCCCAAGCGGCCGACAGCGAGTGTGAACGGCTCGCCAGCCAACTCGCAGAGGTCGAAGCTGGCCCCAGCCTGGCGAATGTGGAGGATGAACTGATGGAGCAGTTGGCACGCATTCGGGCAGCCCTCGCTGGCAAGGTCATTGATGCCTCGGGCATCGACGCCGTGCGCGCCGCGCTCATGGGCATTTTCGATTGCTTTCTCCTCCATCGCGGCGTCCCTGACGGCCGCGCCAACTTGGAGTTGGTCGGGGATGGGTACTGGATTGAGCCCGTCATAGCCGAGCACGCAGTAGAGGGATATGACGAGAAATTGCGGCCTGTGCTTGCCCGCAAACCGCTTGGGCAAGCCGGAAACAATTTCAACGAGACTTTCGTCTGGCTGTAGCCGGTGATCTCGCCGATCTCCACGTAGGAGTACCCCTCGGCGAGCAGGGTGAGGGCGCGCAGCTCCTGCGGCTTCAGCGTCTGCAGCGCTTCGCGGCTGCGGGCGAGTGCTTCCCGCCGCTCGGCTCTTTCCGGGGGGCCGTCGGAGGTGGTGGGGAGGCCCGCGATCCACTCGTCGGCGTTGGCCTCGGCGGCCCCGCCTGGTCCGCCGAGGACGTATTCGCGCTCGCGGCGGACGGCCAGCGCCTCGTGCTTGACGACCGTCTGCATCCACTTGATCAGCTCGCGCGGGTCTTCGCTCGGCGCCTTGCGGAGCAGGATCTCGAAGCCACGTTGGAGCGCCTCGTCCACGTCGTCGGCGCAGAGCGAGTAGCGATGCGCCGTTCGCCGCAAGGTCGACTCGCTGCGTGCGTAGGTCTCGACTGCCACCCGCTTGCGGGCGACGTCGTCGTCCGGTCCCAGGCGCGATCGCTCGCGCTCGGCGCTGCCAGATTTCACCGCTTCAATTCCCCCTGCCGCTTGAGTTCAACTCATTGGACATTTGCAGCGGTTAAGTGTGAGTTCGGTGACTTTCTCCCCCGTTTGGACGCATTCCTCAGCCCAAACTTGCGGAAATTGCGGCAGCACTCAGAAGAATGTCCACCCGCCCATGCTCGCTAGGATCGCTCCATGGCCACCTGCGTAGTCACCGGCGGCGCCGGTTTCCTTGGATCTCACCTCTGCGAGCGGCTGCTCGCCGACGGACACCGCGTGATCTGCATCGACAACCTGGAGACGGGGTCGCTGGAGAACATCGCCCACATCCGCGAGGAACGGTTCGACTTCCGCAACATCGACATCATCGAGCCCGTCGAGATCCCCGAGGACGTCGACTTCGTCTACCACCTCGCCTCGCCGGCGAGCCCGATCGACTACCTGCGGCTGCCGCTGCACACGCTCAAGGTCGGCTCCCACGGCACCCACCACATGCTCGGCGTCGCCAAGTTCAAGCGCGCCCGCTTCCTCATCGCCTCGACCAGCGAGGTCTACGGCGATCCCCAGGTCCATCCGCAGAAGGAGGACTACTGGGGCCACGTCAACCCGATCGGCCCGCGCGGCGTCTATGACGAGGCGAAGCGCTACGCCGAGGCGATGACGATGGCCTACCACCGCCAGCAGGGCGTCGACACCGCGATCGTCCGCATCTTCAACACCTACGGCCCGCGGATGCGAGCGCGCGACGGGCGGGCGATCCCGACCTTCCTGCGCCAGGCGCTGCAGGACCGGCCGATCACCGTCTTCGGCGATGGCAGCCAGACCCGCAGCTTCTGTTACGTCGACGACCTGATCGACGGCATCGTCCGGCTCGCCGAGTCCGACATCCACCTGCCGGTCAACATCGGCAACCCGAACGAGTTCACGCTGCTTGAACTGGCGAAGACGGTGGTCGAGGTGACCGAGTCGCGCTCGGAGATCGTCTACGAGCCGCTGCCCACCGACGACCCCCAGCAGCGCCAGCCCGATATCACCCGCGCCCGCGACCTGCTCGGCTGGGAACCGACGGTCGAGCTGGCCGAAGGGCTGCGGCGGACGATCGACCAGGCCGGCGTCGAGAGCCTCGTCGGCGCCGGCGACTGAGCCGCACCCCGAAGCGCGCACCTCAATATCCTCCCCGGTCATGGCTGACGGATCCGGCGCCCAGGAGGCGCACCGCACTATCGCCCCGCTGGTCGGGCCCGACGACGAGCGCGTCTTCACCGACTCCGGGATCGAGATCGAGAAGCTCTACGACGAGGGGGATGTCGCCCCCGGGCTCGGGGAGCGCCTCGGCGAGCCGGGCGAGCCGCCGTTCACCCGCGGCATCCACGACGGGATGTACCGCGACCGGCTCTGGACGATGCGCCAGTACGCCGGCTTCGCCTCCCCCGAGGACACCAACGAGCGCTACCGCTACCTGATCGAGCACGGCTCGACCGGGCTCTCGATGGCCTTCGACCTGCCGACCCAGCTCGGCCGCGACTCCGACGACCCGCTCTGCCACGGCGAGGTCGGCCGCACCGGGGTCCCGATCGACACGATCGAGGACATGCGGATCTGCTTCGACCAGATCCCGCTCGACGGCGTCTCCACCTCGATGACGATCAATGCCCCGGCGGCGATCCTGCTGCTGCTCTACGAGCTGGTCGGCGAGGAGCAAGGGGTCCCCTCCGAGAAGCTGCGCGGCACCGTCCAGAACGACGTGCTGAAGGAGTACATGGCGCGGGGCAACTACATCTACCCGGCGGAGCCGACGATGCGGCTGACCACCGACATCTTCGAGTACTGCAACGAGAACGTGCCGAAATGGAACACGATCTCGATCTCCGGGTACCACATTCGTGAGAAGGGCTGCTCGGCCGTGCAGGAGGTCGCCTTCACCCTCTCCAACGCGATCGCCTACGTCGAAGCGGCGCTGGCGCGGGGGCTGAAGATCGACGAATTCGCCCCGCGGCTCGCCTTCTTCTTCAACGGCCACAACAACGTCTTCCAGGAGATCGCCAAGTTCCGCGCGGTGCGGCGGATGTGGGCGGAGATCGTCAAGGAGCGGTTCGGGGCGGAGAACCCGAAATCGATGCAGATCCGCTTCCACACCCAGACCGGCGGGGTGACGCTCCAGGCCCAGCAACCGGAGGTCAACATCATCCGCGTCGCCCTGCAGGGCTTCGCGGCGGTCTGTGGCGGCACCCAGTCGCTGCACACCAACGGTTTCGACGAGGCGCTGGCGCTGCCGACCGAGCGCTCGGCCCGGATCGCGCTGCGGACCCAGCAGGTGATCGCCTACGAGTCCGGCGCCGCCGACACCGTCGACCCCTTCGCCGGCTCCTACTTCGTCGAGTCGCTGACCGACGAGATCGAACTTCGCGCCAAGGAGCTGATGGAGAAGGTCGAAGAGCTCGGCGGCTCGGTCGAGGCGCTGGAGTTCATGCAGCGCGAGATCGAGGAGTCCGCCCTCAGCTACCACGAGCGCTACAAGAGCGGCCAGGACGTGATCGTCGGCGTGAACAAATTCGTCACCGACCAGGTCGACGACGTCGACATCCTCAAGGTCGACCCGGAGGCCGAGCAACGCCAGCTGACGCGCCTCAAGGCCTTCAAGGAGAACCGCGACCAGGCCGAGGTCGACGCCAAGCTCGAGTCCCTCCGCGACGTCGCCCGGGGCGAGGGCAACCTCCTCCACCCGATCCGCGCCGCGCTCAAAGCCAACGCCTCGATCGGCGAGGTCTGCGGCGCCATGCGCGAGGTCTTCGGCGAATACAAGGGCGGCGCCTTCTTCTAGGGGGTGGTCGGCGGTTGTGTCCGCACGACTGAGGGCACCTGTGGACGGCGCATTTCTGCGTCCTCAGTCGCCCAAATAGCGCTGCTATTCGGGCTCCCTGCGTCCTCGAGCTGCTTGCCCACAGCCGCCCTCAGTCGCACGTCCCCTGCCCGCCGACCACCCCGGGATTTGGGATTTCAGATCTGCGATCTCCGATTTGCCGGGGGCGGAAATTCAGCGAGCGCTGAATATGGGCCGCTATAGGGGGGAAAATTCAGCGAGCGATGAAAATTCGCATGGGCGGAGAGGTGAACGGTCCGTCCCAGCTTTCGCGGCGGGGAGGAACGGGGGGGCGACGGTTGAAGCGGGTGCCGATGATCGAGGTTTCAAGGACGCTGATGAAGTCCCAGCCCGAGCTGGCGGAGCTGGTCGAGGAGGTCGAGGGCCTGGAGGTGCGGATGGCCGAGAAGGGCTTCGGCACCCGGGTCGAGATTCGCGCCGCCGAGGAGACCGGTCTCCTTGAGGCCGATCTCGAGGCCATTCTCGACCGCCTCGCGCAGCCGCAGCGGCAACCGTTCATCTGATCTTCCGACTTCCGATTCCCACGGGACGGCGCAGCCGTCCAAGAAAGCGAGTCCCACCAGTGAGCAAGTTGAAGCGACACCTCTCGGTGGCCAACGTTCTCTCCTGCGTGGCCCTCTTCGTCGCCCTCGGCGGCAGCGCCTACGCGGCGGTGAAACTGAACGCGGGCCAGGTCAAGGCGGTCAACATCGCCAAGCAGGCGGTGACCAACCCGAAAATCAAGCAGCAGGCCGTCACCTCCGGGAAGCTCAAGAACGGCACCGTCAACGCGCTCGACATCGGCGCCGGCCAGGTGACCAACGAGAAGATCGCGACCGGCGCGGTGACCAGCAAGAAGATCGCCAAGAAAGCGGTCAGCCCGCGGACGATCGCCAACGAAGCGGTAGCCACCGACAAGCTCGCCAACGGCGCGGTCGTCGCGTCGAAGCTCTCGACCTCGTTCTACGAGCAGCTGCTGCGGAACGTCGCTTACGAATCGAAACAGAGTGCCTCCACCAGCGAACCGAACAAGACCGTGACCGCCAGCTGCCCGGCGGGCAAGGAGGCGATCGGCGGCGGTGTCCGGCTGGAAGGCGAACTCGCCAACGTCTCGGTTACGGGGTCGTATCCGGTCTCGAGCGGCGCCGCGCGCACCGGTTGGGAGGCCCTTGCGCACGAGACCGGCGGCGACATCCCCGGAAACTGGTCGGTCATCGCGTTCGTAGTCTGCGCCGAAATCTAATATTCAGCGCGTACCGTGCAATTGCCAGAAGGGCCCGCTTCGGCGGGCCCTTCGTCTGCCTGGGGACACCGAAGACCCTCCCTAAATAGACTTCCGCGCCCGATGCGCGAGAGAAACCCCGAAACCCACGAGGAGAAGCTCTCCTACCTGCGCGAACTGCGCGAGGCGGCGATCCACTCCGCTTCCGAGGCGGCGGTCGAGAAGCAGCACGCGAAGGGGAAGATGACCGCGCGCGAGCGGATCGAGAAGCTGCTCGATCCCGGCTCCTTCGAGGAGCTCGACACCTTCGTCCGCCACCGCACCTACGACTTCGAAATGCAGAAGAACCGGCCCTGGGGCGACGCCGTCGTCACCGGGCACGGGACGATCGACGGCCGCACCGTCTTCGTCTTCTCCCAGGACTTCACCGTCTTCGGTGGCAGCCTCGGCGAGGTGATGGCGGAGAAGATGTGCAAGGTGATGGACCTGGCCGCGCAGGTCGGGGCGCCGGTGATCGGCATCAACGACTCCGGCGGCGCCCGGATCCAGGAGGGGGTCGTCTCCCTCGGCGCCTACGGCGACGTCTTCGTCCGCAACGTCAAATGCTCCGGGGTGATCCCGCAGGTCAGCCTGATCATGGGCCCCTGCGCCGGCGGCGCCGTCTATTCGCCGGCGATGACCGACTTCATCTTCATGGTCAAAGAGACCTCCCACATGTTCATCACCGGCCCGGAAGTGATCAAAACCGTGACCGGCGAGGAGGTTGAGTTCGAGGCGCTCGGCGGGGCGATGAGCCACAACTCGAAGTCGGGCGTGGCGCACTTCGCCTCCGAGGACGAGGAGAGCTGCCTCGAGGACGTGCGCTACCTGATGAGCTTCCTGCCCTCGAACAACCTCGAGGCGCCGCCGCGGTTCGAGCCCACTGACGACCCCGAGCGCGAAGACGACGAGCTCGACACGCTCGTCCCCGACGATCCGCAGAAGCCCTACGACATGCGCGACGTGATCGCCCGCGTCGTCGATGACGAAGAGTTCTTCGAGGTCCACGAGCACTTCGCGAAAAACATCGTCTGCGGCTTCTCTCGCCTCGACGGCTATCCCGTCGGGATCGTCGGCAACCAGCCGGCCTTCCTCGCCGGCGTGCTCGACATCGAGGCCTCCGAGAAGGCGGCCCGGTTCGTGCGGACCTGCGACTGCTACAACATCCCGCTCCTCACCTTCACCGACGTTCCCGGCTTCCTTCCCGGCACCGACCAGGAGTGGAACGGGATCATCCGCCACGGCGCCAAGCTCCTCTACGCCTTCACCGAGGCGACGGTGCCGAAGCTCACCGTCGTCACCCGCAAGGCCTACGGCGGCGCCTACGACGTGATGAACTCCAAGCACATGCTGGCCGACTACAACGTCGCCTGGCCGACGGCGGAGGTCGCGGTAATGGGGCCGGAGGGCGCGGTCAACATCATCTACCGCAAGGACATCGCCAACTCGCCGACCCCCGACGAGCGCCGCCAGAAACTGATCGACGATTACAAGGCCCACTTCGCCAACCCCTACGCGGCGGCGGAGCGCGGCTACATCGACGACGTGATCGAGCCGCGCCAGACCCGGCCGAAGCTGATCCGGGCGCTGCGGATGCTGCAGAGCAAGCGGGTCGAGCAGCCGAAGCGCAAGCACGGCAACATCCCGCTCTAATAAGCTCAAGCCTTCTTAATTAATAGAGCGCTTGCCAGTCAGCGCTCCCCAAATGGGAGGCAAGGATGAAATTCCTCAAAGGACTGGCGATCGCTGCTGCGATGGCTGCTGTATTCGTGGTCTTCGGAGCCGGGACGGCTTCGGCGACGGTGATCTGCAAAACGAGCATGAGCCCGTGCGGTTCGCCCTACCTGAAAGGGACGGTCTTCAACGCGACGTTGACGCCGAAAACCACCGCGGTCTTCAAAGCGGGGTTCATGACGATCGAATGCACCGAAGGCAGCGGCTCGGTCGAAATGACGACCAGCGGCAGCGCCACCGAAACAGTCAAAGGCAACACAAAAACCCTCGGCTTCGGTGGCTGTAACGCCGAATTCAAAGTCCTCAAAACCGGGACCGGCGAAATCCACTGGACCAGCAAAACGAACGGGACCTTCACAGCCGAAGGCATGGAAGTGACAGGCAGCGCCTTCGGCGTCGACTGCGTCTACGGCGGCAAAATCAGCTCCGGCATCACCCTCAACGGGGGCACGAGCCCGACGATCACGATCAACGCGAAAGTGCCGCTGATCTCCGGCGGGTTCCTCTGCGCGAACCCCGGAGCGATGACCGCCTCGCTGACGGTCACCAGCCCGACCCCGCTCTACGTCCTGGCCAGCTAGGTCTAGTGGGGAGGAGGGGGGCGGGGGGGGGGGGGGGCGGCCCCCCCCCCGAGGGGGGGGGGGGGGGGGGGGGGGCGCCCCCCCCCCCCCCCCCCCCACCCCACCCCCCACACACACCCCCG
>Ga0326721_10000027_pt1 | contig 139773 bp, 149 predicted proteins | sample SGPome_FD_203951 | JGI IMG/M metagenome (GOLD analysis project Ga0326721, IMG submission 203951) | Soil microbial communities from Southern Great Plains, Lamont, Oklahoma, United States - SGP_1_2016 | ecosystem: Engineered > Artificial ecosystem > Soil microcosm > Unclassified | place: USA... | reverse complement strand
GGCGCCCCCCCCCCCCCCTCGATTGGCTGGGTGTTGCCGCCCCGGCCCCCCCCCCCCGCCCCCCTCCAACAACAGAGCTCCGACAGACGCCCGAGGTTCGGCAGCTTTCAATAAAGCTGCCGTGATCTCAGCCGTTCAGCTTGTTCAACGGCTGTCGAGGCTCAACCGTTTTCAATTGCACGTGTGACAGAGGGGGTCGGTGCTTCCTCCCCAGACACTCAACCACGAGCCATAGCGAGTGGTGTCTGGGGAGGGAGTACCGACCCCCTCCTACCGCAAAGCTCTAGTACCCAGCGGGGTGGCGGGCGACGAACCCAGCCGGATCGCGCGATTCCTCGCGCCAGCGGGGGCCGGTTTCGCCGTTGGTGCTGCCCGAGGTGTCCCAGCGGTAGCCGGCGATCACGGCGTAGGCGTGGCCGGGGTTGCTGTAGACGGTGATCCAGCGGCCTTCGCCTTCTTCGCCCCACTTCATCAGCGGGCCGGAGGGGAGGGGGCTGGTGAGGAAGTTGCCGCCTTTGAGGGCGAAGGAGACGGCGCCGGAGCAGTCGTAGCCCTTGTCCCACCAGCGAGCGTGGCCGCCACCGTAGACGTACGGTTTGCTGCGGATCTTGTTCGCCGCCGCGATCACGGCCTTGACGCGGGCCGGAGCGCTCTTCGGCGGGATCAGCATCCCGTTGTCGAGCAGCTTCGCCTTCGCCGTCGGCGTGCAGACGTCGACTTCGGCCGGGGACATGCCGCCGGTGGTGCAACGCGCGGAGGCGCTGCCCGGGGCGATCAAAGCGGTTGCGGTGAGGGCGATGACAAACACCAGCCCAACCTTCAACCTGAAGTTGTGAAGCAAACCGGTTCTCCTTCGTCGGCCTGCGGGGTTAGCTGACGGGCTGGCGCGAAAGGAGCCTGCGCCCCCACCTGGCTGGTGGGTTAGCCCCGAAAACGTGGTTCCCCCGCTCCCCATGCGCTCTTTGCGCCAAGGATTCGGCGTTTCGGTTGATGACTGGCGGCAGTGTAGACGATTGGACGGCGTGTCGCTCACAAAACGCAAATATTTGGTCGAACTTCTCGCTCCCATCGGGATTCTGTTCGACACTTCGACTGGTAGCTTGCGCGCTGGGATGAACCTTTCGGGCCGAAAAACGCTTCTGACGGGGGCGACGGGAGGGCTTGGAAAGGCGATCGCGGAGGCGATGGCCGCGCGCGGAGCGCAGCTCACGCTCAGCGCCCGCAACCGCGAGGCGCTCGAGGCGATGGCCGCCGAGCTGCCCGGCAGCGGCCATTCCGTGCTGCCCGCCGACCTCGCCGAGCCCGACGCGGCGGAGCGCCTCGCCGAGGAGGCCAAGGGCACCGAGATCCTGATCGCCAACGCCGGCCTCCCCGGAGCGGGCAAGCTGGACGAGTTCAGCGCCGAGGAGGTGAAGCGCGCCCTGCGGGTCAACCTCGAGGCGCCGATGCTGCTCGCTCGCGCTCTCTATCCGGCGATGCTCGACGCCGGCTCCGGCCATCTGGTCTTCGTCGCCTCCCTCGCCGGCAAGGCGGCCAGCCCCCAGAGCTCGATCTACAACGCGACGAAGTTCGGCCTGCGCGGCTTCGCCCTCGGCCTCCGCGCCGACCTCGGCCCCCGCAACGTCGGCGTCTCCATCGTCTCCCCGGGCTTCATCCGCGAAGCCGGGATGTTCGCCGACGCCGGCGCCAAGCCACCGCCCGGGATGGGCACCGCCCGCCCCGAGCAGGTCGGAGCCGCCACCGTCAAGGCGATCGAGCGCAACAAGGTCGAGGTGACGATCGCCCCCCTGCCCCAGCGCGCCGGCGCCCACCTGGCGCTGGTCAGCCCGGCGCTCAGCGCCAGGGTGCAGAGCGGCAGCGCCGGCCAAAAGGCCGCCCAGGAGATCGCCTCCGGCCACTCGCGGGACAAGCGCTGAGGCACGAGCGGGCCGGCGCGCCCGTTTCCTTAGACTCGAAGCCGTGAGCAACGACTCCTTCGGCGCCCGATCCACCCTCCAGGTCGGAGGCAACGAGTTCGAGATCTTCCGGCTGGACGCGTTGCAGGAGAAGTTCGACGTCGCCCGCCTGCCGTACTCGATCAAGGTCCTGCTGGAGAACGTGCTGCGCCTGGAGGACGGCACCTCGGTCAGCTCCGCCGACGTAGAGGCGATCGCCTCCTGGGACGCCGCCGCCGAGCCGAGCACCGAGATCCCCTTCCAGCCCGCCCGGGTGCTGATGCAGGACTTCACCGGCGTCCCCGCCGTCGTCGACCTGGCGGCGATGCGCGACGCGATGGAGGAGATCGGCGGCGACCCGGCCGCGATCAACCCGCTGGTCGACGTCGACCTCGTGATCGACCACTCGGTTCAGGTCGACGCCTTCGGCAGCGAGCGTGCCTTCGCGGTCAACGCCGAGCACGACTTCGACCGCAACCGCGAGCGCTACTCGTTCCTCAAGTGGGGTCAGCAGTCCTTCGACAACTTCCGCGTCGTCCCGCCGGCCCGCGGCATCTGCCACCAGGTCAACCTCGAGTACCTGGCCCAGGTCGTCTACAGCCGCGAGAACGGCGGCGCCCTCCAGGCCTACCCCGACACCCTCGTCGGCACCGACTCCCACACGACGATGGTCAACGGGCTCGGCGTCCTCGGCTGGGGCGTCGGCGGGATCGAGGCCGAGGCGGCGATGCTGGGCCAGCCGATCTCGATGCTGCTGCCGCAGGTCGTCGGCTTCAAGCTCTCCGGCGAGCTGCCGGAGGGGGCGACCGCGACCGACCTCGTCCTCACCGTGACCGAGATGCTGCGCGAGCGCGGCGTCGTCTCCAAGTTCGTCGAGTTCTACGGCCCCGGCCTCCCGACCCTTGGCCTCGCCGACCGCGCCACGCTCGGCAACATGTCGCCCGAGTTCGGCTCGACCTGCGCGATCTTCCCCGTGGACGCCGAGACCCTCCGCTACCTGGACCTCACCGGCCGCCCGACCGAGACGATCGAGCTGGTCGACGCCTACGCCCGCGAGCAGGGGATGTTCGCCGACGAGAGCTACGGGGACCCGGTCTTCTCCGAGACGCTCGAACTCGACCTCGGCGACGTGGTCCCCAGCCTCGCCGGCCCGAAACGGCCGCAGGACCGGGTGCCCCTCTCGCAGGCCAAAGAGGCCTTCCTGCAGGCGCTCTCCGAGCTCTCGCCCGACGCGGTCGAGGAGCAGCAGGTCAACCCGGTCGACGAGGCCAGCATGGAGTCGTTCCCGGCGTCGGACCCGCCGGCGGAGGACCACGACGACGAGAACGGCAAGCCGCATCACATTGCCGCCGCAGGCGGTCAGGCGACCACCCTCGCCAACCGCAACGGCGACGAGGTCGAGGTGCGGATGGCGGACGGCACCAGCTTCGAGCTCGACCACGGCAGCGTCGTCATCGCCGCGATCACCAGCTGCACCAACACCTCCAACCCCAGCGTCATGCTCGGGGCCGGGCTGCTCGCCCGCAACGCGGTCCAGCGGGGCCTCACCCGCAAGCCCTGGGTGAAGACCTCCCTGGCGCCGGGCTCGACCGTCGTCACCGAGTACCTGGAGAAAGCCGGTCTGACCGAGTACCTGGAGCAGCTCCAGTTCCACCTCGTCGGCTACGGCTGCACCACCTGCATCGGCAACTCCGGCCCGCTGCCGGAGGAGATCGGCGCGGCGGTGGAAGAGAACGACCTGACGGTCTGCGCCGTGCTCTCGGGCAACCGCAACTTCGAGGGCCGGATCAACCAGCACGTCAAGGCCAACTACCTGGCCAGCCCGCCGCTGGTCGTCGCCTACGCGCTGGCCGGGCGGATGGACATCGACCTCGCCAACGAGCCGCTGGGCGAGGATCAAAATGGCGAGCCCGTATTTTTGCGAGAGATCTGGCCCGACGCGGCGGAGATCAACCGCGTCGTCGGCGACTCGGTCGCGGCGGAGATGTTCGCCCGCAACTACGCCGAGGTCTTCGAAGGCGATGAGAACTGGAACGCGGTCGACGTTCCCTCCGGCGATCGCTACACCTGGCCCGACTCCACCTACGTGCGGCGCCCGAGCTTCTTCGAGCAGATGCCGGCTGGGGCGCCGGGGGTCGAGCCGATCACCGGGGCGCGGGTGCTGGCCCTGCTCGGCGACTCGATCACCACCGACCACATCTCTCCCGCCGGCGCGATCAAACGCGACAGCCCCGCCGGGCACTGGCTGACGGCCCAGGGGGTGGAGGTCAAGGACTTCAACTCCTATGGGGCGCGGCGCGGCAACCACGAGGTGATGATCCGCGGCACCTTCGCCAACATCCGCCTCCGCAACCAGCTGGTCGACAAGGCCGGCGGCTACACCCGCCACTTCCCCGATGGGGAGGAGACGACGATCTACGAGGCGGCGATGGATTACGCATCAGAAGCCGTTCCGCTGGTGGTCCTGGCCGGCAAGGAGTACGGCTCCGGCTCCTCGCGCGACTGGGCGGCGAAGGGAACCAAGCTGCTCGGGGTGCGGGCGGTGATCGCCGAGAGCTTCGAGCGCATCCATCGCTCCAACCTGATCGGGATGGGGGTGCTCCCCCTGCAGTTCGCCGACGGCGAGAGCATCGCCTCGCTCGGCCTCACCGGCGCCGAGACCTTCGACTTCGGCGACCTCGAGGACGGCCGGGCGAAGACGGTGGCAGTTACCGCGCGCTCCGACGACGGTGAGGAGAAGACCTTCGAGGCGACGGTGAGGCTCGACACGCCGAACGAGGTCACCTACTTCCTCAACGGCGGCATCCTCCAGACCGTGCTGCGCAAGCTCCGGGCCAGGGAAAAGGGGTAGGCGCAGCGGGGCCGCGGGAGGCAGGGGGGTCCGCGCGACCCTCACTGCACCTGCGCGTCGGTAGCCAGGGAGGGATGCCGACGCGGCCGTTCCCCCTGGCGGGACTGCCCTGAGGAACAGTCAGGGTTTAGCTATACAGGCTCAACCATTCCCGGTCAAGGCGGGTAAAGCGTTTTTAGCCTTGTTCTGGAGCGGTTTTCGCGGCCGAGGTCGAAGAACCCGGATGTTCGGCCACCCCCCAGCCCTTGCGCTCGATCAGCTCGATCCCGATCACGCTGCCGATTGGGCCGGCCGGGGTGACGGTCGCGGCGAGCAGGGTGTAGGGCGCCTCCTTCCTGATGCAGGCGACCCACATCAGCAGGCAGAGGGCGATGAAGCCGAGGCCGTGGGCCCAGCCGAAGACCATCGTCTCGGTCTCGAACCCGGGCACGAGCCAGAAGAAGAGCAGGCCCATGAACACCACGAGCTCGACCCAGGAGACGCGCTTGACCCAGATGAAAAGCTCACCCGGGACGGGCTTCTCGAACGGCTTGCGGGCCATGATCAGGCGCCGGGGGTGAGGGCGGTGAGCACGATCCGTTCCTGCTCCCGCGCGTGCGCGCCCGAGTAGCCCTCGCCCGGGCTGGCCCGGCCCTGGCGGCCGATGTAGGTGAGCTTGACCCCCTCCGGGAGGATGTCGGGCATCCGCCGCGACATCACCTTCCAGGCGCCCATGTTGCGCGGCTCCTCCTGGACCCAGGCGATCTCCTTCAGGTTCGGGTAGCGGGCGATGACCCGCTCCAGCTGTTCCTTGGCGAAGGGGTAGAGAACCTCGACCCGAGCGATCGCGACGTTCTCCGCCGCCTCTCGGCGCTCGTTGTCGTCCATGTCGAAGTAGACCTTGCCGGTGCAGAGCACCAGTCGCTCGATCTTCTCGCGCCGCTCCTCGGCGGTGGGGTCGTCGAGGATGAACTGCAGTTCGCCCTCGGTCAGTTCCTCGAGGGTGGTGGCGGCCCGCTCCAGCCGCAGCAGCCCCTTCGGGGTGAAGACGATCAGCGGCCGCGGCTTCTTGATCAGCGCCTGGCGGCGCAGCAGGTGGAAGTACTGGGCGGCGGTGGTCGGGTTGGCGATGCGGATGTTGCCCTCGGCGCCAAGCGCGAGGAAGCGCTCGATCCGGGCGCTCGAGTGCTCCGGCCCGGAGCCCTCGTAGCCGTGCGGGAGCAGCAGGGTGAGGCGGCTGGTCTGCCCCCACTTCGACTCGCCGGAGACGATGAAGCTGTCGATGATCACCTGGGCGGCGTTGGCGAAGTCGCCGAACTGCGCCTCCCAGAGGACGAGCGCGCTCGGGTTCGCCGCCGAGTAGCCGTACTCGAAGCCGAGGCAGGCGATCTCCGAGAGGGGGCTGTTGTAGAGCTCGAAGGGGGCGGAGGCGTCCTCGAGGTGTTGCATCGGCGTGTACTCGAGGCCGGTGTTCTCGTCGTGGAGGACGAGGTGGCGGTGGGAGAAGGTGCCGCGCTCGGTGTCCTGGCCGGTGAGGCGGATGTGGACCCCCTCGGTCAGCAGCGTGCCGAAGGCGAGCGACTCGGCCTGGCCGAAGTCGATGCCGCCCTGCTCGAGCGCTTCGACCCGCCGCTGCAGCGGGCGCCGCAGCTTGCGGTGGACGTTGAAGCCCTCCGGGGTCTTCTGCAGCGCCTCGTTGATCGAGCGCAGCTTCTCGGCCTCTACCGCGGTGTGGACCGGCGGGCTGGCGGTGCGATCGAGCAGTTCGCCGGTCTGGGTGGTGCCGGTGACGGTCGGGTCCTCGTACTCGCCCGCCTCCATCTTCTGGCGCAGCCCTTTCAGCGCCCCCGACATCTCTGCCTGGCGCTCGTCAGAAGCCTGGCCGACCTCCTCGGCGGAGACCGTCCCCTCCTCGATCAGCTTCTCGGCGTAGAGCTCGGAGACCGGCGGGTGCGACTTGATCTTCGCCGCCATCGTCGGCTGCGTGTAGGCGGGCTCGTCGGTCTCGTTGTGGCCGTAGCGGCGGTAGCCGATCACGTCGATGACGATGTCCCGGCACCAGCGCTCGCGGTAGGCCATCGCCAGCCGCATCGCGGCGATGCAGCCCTCGGCGTCGTCGGCGTTGACGTGGATGATCGGCACGTTGAAGCCCTTCGCCATGTCGGCGGCGTAGGGGGTGGAGCGGGCGTCCGAGGGGTCGGTGGTGAAGCCGACCTGGTTGTTCTGGATGACGTGGATCGTGCCGCCGGTGGTGTAGCCCGGCAGCGCCTGCAGGTTGAGGGTCTCGGCGACCACGCCCTGGGCGGGGAAGGCGGCGTCGCCGTGCAGCAGCACCGGCACCGCCCGCTTGTAGTCGTGGGTCAGGTTCGGGCCGTCGAAGTCCTGCTGGAGGAAGCGGGTGCCGCCGGTGACGACCGGGTCGACGAACTCGAGGTGACTCGGGTTCGGGTAGAGCCGGACCGAGATCTTTTCGCCGTCGGCGGTCTCGTAGACGCCGCGGTGGCCGTAGTGGTACTTGACGTCGCCGGTGCCGCCGTGGGGGATCGCGGCGACCGCCTTCACCGCGTCGATCTGCTTCGAGCCCTCGAACTCGGCGAGGATCGATTCGACCGAGCGGCCGAGGTTGTGGGCGAGGACGCTGAGGCGGCCGCGGTGGGCCATCCCGAAGACGACCTCCTCGGCGCCGGCACGCTGGGAGAGGGTGACGGCTTCGTCGAGCATCGGGACGACGATGTCGAGCCCCTCGATCGAGAACATCTTCTGCCCCAAATACGCTTTCTCGAGGAAGCGCTCGAACTGGAAGACGTCGATCAGCCGGTTCAGCAGGCGCTTTTTCTCCTCCTCGGTGAGCGGCTGGCGGTGCGCCCCCGTCTCGATCATCTCCCGCAGCCAGAGCCGCTGCTGGTGGGAGGAGAGGTGCTCGAACTGGTAGCCCATCGTGCCGCAGTAGGCGGTGCGCATCCGCGGCAGCGCCTCCAGCAGGCTCTCGCCGGGGACGCCGATCCGCAGGATCGAGGCCGGGATCCGGCTCATCAGCTCCGGCGTCAGGTTGACGTTCTCCGGCTGCAGCGCCGGGTCCCCCTTCGGCTCGGAGCCGAGCGGGTCGAGATGCGCCGCCAGGTGGCCGTGGGTGCGGTAGGCCTTCAGCAGCGAGGTCGCGGCCTGGACCGCCTGCAGCAGCTCCTCGTCGATCTGGCCCGGGGCGCTGCTCGGTTCGGCGCTGGGCGGCGCGGCGGTCAGCGGCGGCGCCGAGGCCGACGCGGGGTGGGCGTTGCTGACGATCGCTGCCTCGAAGCCGAGGTCGCCGGCGACCGACTCGTAGAAGCCGTCCTCGCCCTGCAGCAGTTCCTCGACCCGGCGCAGGAAAGCCCCCGACTCGGCACCCTGGATGACGCGGTGGTCGTAGGTCGAGGTCAGCGTCATCACTTTCGAGACGCCGAGCTGCTTCAGCCGTTCCGGCGAGGCGTGCTTCCACTCCGGCGGGTAGGCGATCGAGCCGGTGGCGATGATCGCGCTCTGGCCGCTCAGCAGGCGCGGCACCGAGGCCATCGTCCCGATCCCGCCGGGGTTGGTGAGGCTGATGTTGGTGCCCTGGAAGTCGTCGGCGGAGAGCTTGTTCTTGCGCGTCTTCGCGATCAGCTCTTCGTAGTTGGAGTGGAAGCCGGTGAAGTCGAGCCCGTCGGCGCCCTTGATCGCCGGGACCATGAGGCTGTGGGAGCCGTCCTTCTTCTCGACGTCGACGGCGATCCCGAGGTTGACGGGGTTGCCTTCGATCGCGAACGGCTTGCCGTCTTCCTCGGCGAAGACCCGGACCATCACCGGGAAGTCCTTGGTCGCCCGCACGATCGCCCAGGCGACGAGGTGAGTGAAGGAGACCTTCAGCCCGCGGTCTTTCAACACCGCGTTGATCGCCTTGCGTTTGGCGTCAAGCGTGTCGACAGCGATCGTCCGGAACGAGGTCGCAGTCGGCACCGCCTTGCTCTCGTCCATCGCCTTGGCCAGCATCGCCGCCGCCCCCCGCAACTGCTTCGCCTCGCCGGCAGCGGCAGCAACAGCTCCGTTACTGCCCCCATTGGCAGCTGCGACCACGTCCTCTTTGGTGACCTTCGAGCCCGGCCCGCTGCCCTTGATCGAACCCAGATCGACCCCGGTGGCTTCCGCGATCCTCCGCGCCACCGGCGTAGCTCTCACATCAGCAGACGAAGCGCCGTTGCCCGCGGGTCCTGCCGCCGGGGGAGGCACCTGCGCTGGATGCTCGGTACCTCCCCCGGCGTCACCCGCGGCAGGGGCGCCGCCAGCAGACGCCGACATCTCAGCCAGCGGCTGCCCAACCTTCACTTCGTCGTCGACTTGAGCAAGCAGCTTGGTAATCACGCCATCAGCGGGCGCTGGAACCTCCGCATCGACCTTGTCCGTAGAGATCTCGACCACGGTGTCGCCCTCGGAAACCGAATCCCCCTCGGACACATGCCACTCCAAAATCACGCCAGTAGAGACGGACTCCCCCATCTCAGGCATGGAAACGACCAGCTCTTTCCCGCCGCCATCTGAGCCCTGGTCGTCAGCCGACTCGTCCCCTCCCGCGGGTGGCGACGATGCGGGACCCGCGCCGGTAGGCGCGGGGGACGTATCGGAGACAGGACCCGCGGGCTCGGCGCCCTGTCCCTCGCCGTTTCCAGCTTCCATCTCAGCAAGAGGCTGCCCAACCTTGACCTCGTCATCCACCTGCACCAGAAGCTTGGCGATCACGCCATCCGCCGGCGCCGGAACCTCGGCGTCGACCTTGTCGGTGGAGACCTCGACGACGGTGTCGCCCTCGGAAACCGTGTCGCCCTCGGCCACGTGCCACTCGAGGACGATGCCCTCGGTCACCGACTCGCCCATCTCGGGCATCGTGATCTGGACGGTGGCCGTCTCTGGCATCTTCGACCTCAGTCTAAGGAAAAGGGTTTACCGGCACGCCTATCGAGATACCCTGGTACCCCAATGAGCTACTTCGTCACCGGCGCAACCGGATTCATCGGTCGAAATTTGGTCCAAAAGCTGCTCCAGCGTGAGGGCACGATCTACGCGTTGGTCCGGGCAGGGTCCCGCGGCCGGCTCGAGGAGCTGCGCACCAGCTTCGGCGCCGACGGCGCCCGCATCGTCCCGATCACCGGCGACCTCTCCCAGCCTGGGCTGGGCGTCTCCGAGGAGGACCTGCTGACGATGCGGGGGGAGATCGACCACTTTTTCCACCTGGCGGCGATCTACGACCTCACCGCCGACGCCGAGGCGCAGGAGGTGGCCAACGTCGAGGGCACCCGCAGCGCGATCGAGCTCGCCGGCGCCGTGGAGGCCGGTTGCTTCCACCACGTCAGCTCGATTGCCGCCGCCGGGCTCTACCGCGGCGAGTGGACCGAGGACATGTTCGACGAGGCAGAACGACTCGACAACAACCCCTACTTCCGCACCAAGCACGAGGCCGAGAGGCTGGTCCGCGACGAGTGCCAGCGCCCCTGGCGCGTCTACCGGCCGGGGGTGGTGGTCGGGGACTCGCGGACGGGCGAGATCGACAAGATCGACGGGCCCTACTTCTTCTTCAAGACCCTGCAGCGGCTGCGGCGGGTCGCCCCTTCCTGGCTGCCGGTGCTCGGCATCGAGGGTGGCGAGATCAACATCGTCCCGGTCGACTACGTCGCCGCGGCGATCGACCACATCGCCCACAAGCCGCGGCTGAACGGGCGCGCCTTCCACCTCACCGACCCCAACCCGCACACGGCGGGAGAGGTGATCAACATCTTCGCCAAGGCCGCCGACGCGCCGCAGATGACGATGCGGCTGAACGGCGAGGTCACCGAGCCGGCGGCGGGCGCGCTGCGGACGGCGCTGAAGCTGCTGCCCCCGGCCAAGCAGGCGGCGAAGGTGGCCCTGAACCAGCTCGATCTGCCGCCCGAGTTGCTCACCTACGTCGATTACCCGACCACCTTCGACTCGACCAAAACGCAGAAAGCGCTGAAAGGCTCGGGGATCGAGGTGCCGCCTCTGGAGAGCTACGCGACCCGGGTCTGGGACTACTGGGAGCGCAACCTCGACCCCGATCTCTTCAAGGACCGCTCGCTCTCGGCGGCGGTGCGGGGCAAAATCATCCTCATCACCGGCGCCTCTTCCGGAATTGGCAAAGCGACCGCGGTCAAGGTCGCCGACGCCGGCGCCACGGTGTTGCTCGTCGCCCGCTCCCTCGACAAGCTGGAGGAGACCAAGGAGGAGATCGTCTCGGCCGGGGGCACCGCCCACATCCACCAGTGCGACCTCTCCGACATCGACGACATCGAGCGGATGGCCGAGGAGGTGCTGGCCTACCACGGCCACGTCGACATCCTCGTCAACAACGCCGGGCGCTCGATCCGGCGCTCGATCTCGCTCTCCTACGACCGCTACCACGACTTCGAGCGGACGATTCAGCTCAACTACCTCGGCGCGGTGCGGCTGATCCTGGCGCTGATGCCGGCGATGCGCGGCCGCAAGTTCGGGCACATCATCAACATCAGCTCGATCGGGACGCAGACCAACCCGCCGCGGTTCTCGGCCTACGTCGCCTCGAAGGCGGCGCTGGATGCCTTCAGCCGGGTGATCGCCTCCGAGGTGGTCGAAGACGACGTCCACCTCACCACCGTCCACATGCCGCTGGTGCGGACGCCGATGATCGCGCCGACGCGGATGTACGACATGTTCCCGGCGATCACCCCCGAGGAGGCGGCGGAGATGATCGCCAAGGCGATGATCCGGCGGCCGAAGAAAGTGGCGACCCGCCTCGGCAACTTCGGCGAGCTGGTCTACGCGATCGCGCCGAAAGCGAGCGACTCGATCCTCAACACCGCCTACAAGCTGTTCCCGGACTCTCAGGCGGCGAAGGGGAAGAAAGAGGAGGCTCGGGACAAACCGCCTACTACTGAGGCTGTCGCCTTTGCGCACCTGATGAAAGGCGTTCACTGGTAGCGCTGCGGCCCGCGGGTCCTGTCTCCGATACGTCCCCCGCGCCTACCGGCGCGGGTCCCGCATCGTCGCCACCCGCGGGAGGGGCGTTTTAGGTGGGACGCCGTCTCAAGCATTGGGGATGGGGGTACGAGGACCAGGCGCCCACGGCTACCCAGCTGCGGGAGGCTGCTGAAGGGATCAGAGCTCGGTTTGGGTTCGGGGGTGAGGTTGAGAGGCCGGTGCCGCTGGAGGAGGTTGAGCTTCGGAAGGCGCGGTTGAAGCGGCCGACGAGCTTTGGGGACTTGTTCTCAGACGGGCGTTATGAGCGGGTTTCGCATGCGCTGGGGAAGGCGTACCGCGACGTGGTGCGGGGGTTCTACGGGAAGTTCGAGAACCCGCCGGACCTGGTCGCCTACCCCAACGACGAGTCTGAGATCGAGGCGGTGCTGAGCTGGGCCGAGGCCGAGGGGGCGGCGGTGATCCCATTCGGCGGCGGCACCAGCGTCGTCGGCGGGGTGGAGCCGCGGGTGGGGGAGCGGCCGGCGGTCTCGCTGGACCTGCGGCGGCTGGACCGGGTGCTGGAGGTGGACCCCCTGTCGCTGGCGGCGCGGATCCAGGCCGGGGCGACCGGTCCGGGCCTGGAGGAGCAGTTGCGCGAGCACGGCCTCACCCTGCGCCACTTTCCCCAATCGTTCGAGTACTCGACCCTCGGCGGCTGGGTCGCCACCCGCGCCGGCGGCCACTTCGCGACGCTCGAGACCCACATCGACGACCTGGTCGAGTCGGTGCGGGCGATCACGCCGCGGGGGACCTGGGAGAGCCGGCGGTTGCCTGGCTCCGGGGCGGGACCCTCCCCGGACCGGCTGCTGATCGGCTCGGAGGGGATCCTCGGGGTGATCGCTGAGGCCTGGGTGCGGGTGCGCCCGCGGCCGCGGCACAAGACTTCGACCAGCGTTGCCTTCAGCGAGTTCGGCACGGCCGCCGCCGCAGTGCGGGAGATCGCCCAGTCGGGCCTCTACCCGGCTAACTGCCGCCTGCTCGACGCGGCCGAGGCGGAGCTGACCGGCGCCGGCGACGGCAGCGCCAACCTCCTGATCCTCGGCTTCGAGTCCGCCGACCACCCGGTCGACCATTGGATGGACCTTGCCCTCGGTATCGCCCGCGAGCACGGCGGAACCCCCGGCGACGTCCGCACCTCCGGAGACGGTGGCGACGCGGTCGGCCAGTGGCGCGGCGCCTTCCTGTTGGCGCCGTACCTGCGGGACACCTTCGTCGCCTGCGGCGTTCTCTCGGAGACCTTTGAGACCGCGATCTCCTGGGACCGCTTCGAGGAGTTCCAGGCGACGGTGATGGAGACCACCCGCCGCGCCGTCTCGGAGGTGAGCGGTGCCCCCACCGAAGGCCCCGGCGCCCCCCGCGTCTCCTGTCGCCTCACCCACGTCTACCCCGACGGCGCCGCGCCCTACTTCACCGTCCTCGCCCCGGCTGTCCGCGGCGGCGAGGTCGAGCAGTGGGACGAGATCAAGGCCGCGGTCTCCGAGGCGCTGATCGAGGGCGGCGGCACGATCACCCACCACCACGCCGTCGGCCGCGACCACCGCCCCTGGTACGACCGCCAGCGCCCAGCCCCCTTCGCGGCCGCCCTGCGCGCCGCCAAGGCCGAGCTCGATCCTGCGGGGATGCTCAACCCGGGCGTGCTGATCGACCCGGCCTAGCTCCTTAGGAACTTCTTAGTCGGGCTTCAACGGCCCGAAAAGCGCCGGGTCGAGGATCGGAGCCATCGCATTTCCCGAGAAGGAGGCTTCGATGTTCAAGGCAACGCGAGTGCAGGCGCGGACGGCTCAACTGTCGAGAACGACACGGCCGCAGCGAGGGCGAAGGAAGCGACACCACCAGCGCCACGGGCGGCGACATCAGGCGGAGGCCGCTGGCGACGAGGACCCAGAACCCGTGGCGGAGGGGAGGCCGCCGCCGCTCACCGGTACCCTTTCGCAACCCGCATTCCCGGTCGGGCAGCCGATTGCGCCGCTTGGACCGCCTCCCTGCCGATGGAAACGATCACCTCCGAACAGCCAACCGTGCCGGTAGAGCCGACGCAGCCCGAGCACGAGCCCGTGGTGCCGCGCCGCTCGCCGCTGCGGGCGGCGATCAAGACCGGCCGGCCGAAGGAGTGGATCAAAAACGTCTTCGTCTTCGCGGGACTGCTCTTCTCCGGCGAGTTCACCGAGATCGACGCGATCAGCGCGGCGCTGATCACCTTCGTTGCCTTCTGCCTGATCTCCAGCGCCGGCTACTTCCTCAACGATCTGATCGACGTCGAGCTCGACCGCAAGCACCCGAAGAAGCGCTTCCGCCCGCTGGCGGCAGGGGAGCTCTCGGAGGCGGCGGCAAAGACGATCGCGCCGGTGGTTGCCGTGATCGGCGTCGGCATCGGGTTCCTCGTCAGCTGGGAGGTGGGGCTGATGGTGGTCGGCTACGGCGTCGCCCAGGTCGCCTACAGCCTTGGCCTCAAGCAGATCGTGATCATCGACGTGATGACGCTGGCGGGGCTCTTCATCCTCCGCGTCGCCGCCGGCGCCGAGGCCGTCGACGCCCACGCGTCGGAGTGGCTGATCCTCTGCACCGGCATGCTCGCCGCCTTCCTCGGCTTCACCAAGCGCCGTCAGGAGGCCGTCTCCGAGCTGCACGAAGGCACCTCGACCCGACCGGTCCTCGAGCACTACTCGCTGCCCTTCCTCGACCAGATGGTCTCCCTGGTCACCACCGGCACCGTGATCAGCTACGCGATCTACACCGTCAACTCGCCGCTGATCGGCAGCCAGATGATGCTCACGATCCCACCCGTCGTCTACGGCATCTTCCGCTACCTCTACCTGATCTACGACCGCTCCGACGACCGCTCGATGGCCCAGATAGTCGCCGGCGACCGCGGCATCCAGGCCGCCGGCGCCGCCTTCGCGGTAATCGCTTTCCTGCTGCTCTACGTCTTCAACTAGGCAGGGCTCAGCCCAGCTCCACCTCGGGCCCGCCGCCTTCCATCAGGTAGAAGCGGGCGCGGCCGATCTCCTCGCCGTTGACCTGGACGACCGCCGCGTGCGGGCCCGGCGTGGCGAAGCTGGCGGTGGCGGCGATCGACATGACCAGGCGCTGCTCCTGGCCTTGGGGGAGGCCGGGGGGGCGGCCGGTCTCGAAATTGGCGGTGAGGCCCTCGCCCAGCTCGACCCCGTCGGGGTCCTGGATGGTGACGACCAGCTCGTGGGGGTCGTTGGTCTCGTGGTAGGCGATGTCGATGCCGAGGCCGATCGAGAAGGACCACTCGGCCGGCAGCTCGGGGAGGCGGAGGACGTTCCAGCCACCGCCGGTCAGGTAGAGCTTGCCGTTGACGGCCTCGCTGTAGTCGCAGAGGAGGAGGAAGCCGATGTTCACGGGCCCTCACCCTCGGCGTAGGGGACGACGGGCAGGTCGGAGCGCAGTTCGATCTTGCCCTTGCGGTTGAACTGGAGGTCGATCGTCTCGTTCTTGCGGTAGGTGCCCCAGAGGCCGAGGTACATCGCCAGCCAGCGGCTCGCCCCGACCTTCTCCTTGACGATCGGGCGGCCGAAGTGGATCTCGCCGCCTTCGATCCGGTAGCTGCCGGGGTCCTGTTCGATCCCGTTGATGAAGACGGTGAAGGGCGGTTCGGCGCCGGCCGGCAGCTTCACCCGCTCGCCGGCGGCGTAGCTGCCCTTGGGGATCTCGGTCTCGGCATTGGTCATCGTTGCTCCGCTTCCAGAGTCTCGCGTACGAGGTCGAACGGCGTGTCGTGGTGGGTGGGGTCGAGCTCTTCTCGCTTTACCCCGCCCTTGAAGGGGACGAACGTGCCGTCGCCGCGCACATCCACGCCGGCGGCCGACTTCCCGAAGAGGCGACCGCTGCTCAGCTCCAGCCGCGCGTGGACCTGGTCGCCGGGCCCGAAGTCCCGCAGCGACTGGACCGGCCGCAGCGGCCCCTCGCTGCGGATCGCCAGCGCCCGCTCGCGCATCGCCGCCACTGCGGCGCCGAGGTCGCCGAAGCGCTCGTGGTCGACGTCGGAGCCATGGCGGACGGTCAGCTTCCAGCTGGGCATGCCGGGAGGCTATGCAAATCGGTGCGCCTTATCCTCGCTATGCGGGGATAAGGCGCACCGCTGTAGCCGCTTAGTTCTCGGGCGGCAGCAGGACCGCGTTGATCGAGTGGATGATTCCGTTGCTGCAGCGGATATCCGTTTTGGTGATCTTCGCGTCGTTGACGAAGGCGTTTTTGCCGCGGACGGAGAACTCGACCTTCGAGCCCTCGGCGGTCGTGGCCGATTTCATTTTCAGCACCTTGGCGGCCGGGACCTTGCCGGGCAGCACGTGGTAGAGCAGGACCTTCTTCAGCATCGCTTTGTCAGCTGCCAATTCGTTCAGGGTCTTTTTCGGCACCTTGTTGAAGGCGGCGTTGGTGGGGGCGAAGACGGTGTAGTTCGTCTTGCCCGAGAGGACGCCGACCAGGCCCGCTTTCTTGACCAGGGAGACGAGGGTCGAGAACTGGGGCGCACCCGCTGCCGTCTCGACGATGTTCTTGCTGGGGGCTGCGCTTGCGATGCCGGCCGGGAGGGCGATCAGGGAAATCGCGGCGGCCAGTACGAGGAGTCGCTTGAGCATGGATCCTCCTTTGGATAGGGGAGTTTTTCCTTGCCCCTTCCCTACGAGGCAACCGCAGCAGCGGATGCCTCGGATGCAATCGGAGGGCTCTAAGCGCCGCGGCGGGTGCGCTTCGGGCGCCGCGCCGGTGGGCCGACGATTTTCTCCGGCCCCTCGCGGTTCTCGATCGGCACGTACTCGCGCTCGCGCTCGCCGGTGTAGATCTGCCGTGGGCGGGCGATTTTCTTCTCCGGGTCTTCCTGCATCTCCATCCACTGCGCGACCCAGCCGGCGGTGCGGGGGATGGCGAAGATCACCGTGAACATGTCGGTCGGAATCCCCAGCGCCTCGTAGATGATCCCCGAGTAGAAGTCGACGTTCGGGTAGAGCTTGCGCGAGGTGAAGTACTCGTCGTCGAGGGCCCGCTTCTCGAGCTCCTGGGCGATCTCGACCAGCGGGTTGTACTCCGTCGCCTCGAAGACCGGCTCCAGGTACTGCTGGATGATCCGCGCCCGCGGGTCGTAGTTTTTGTAGACCCGGTGGCCGAAGCCCATCAGTTTCTCCTCGCGCTGCTTCACCCGCTCGAGGAAGTCGGGGATGTTCTCCGGCGACTCGATCCGCCGCAGCATCCGCAGCACCGCCTCGTTGGCGCCGCCGTGCAGCGGTCCGTAGAGCGCCGCCACCCCGGCCGCCACGGCCGAGTAGGGGTCGACGTCGGAGGACCCGACCCCGCGGACGGCGCTGGTCGAGCAGTTCTGTTCGTGGTCGGCGTGGAGGATGAAGAGGACGTCGAGGACCTTGGTCAGCGCGTCCTTGGGGATGTGCCGGTCCTCGGTCTTCTTGAAGACCATCGAGAGGAAGTTCTGGGCGTAGTTGAGCTCGTTGTCGGGGTAGACGTAGGGCAGCCCCATGTTGTGGCGGTAGGAGAAGGCGGCGAGGGTCGGGACCTTCGCGATCAGGCGCACCGCGGCCATGTAGCGCTCTTCGGGGTCGCCGATCTGCTTCGCGTCGGGATAGAAGGTCGAGAGCGCGCCGACGCCGGCCAGCAGCATCCCCATCGGGTGGGCGTCGTAGCGGAAGCCCTCGAAGAAGTGCTTGAGGTCCTCGTGGACGAAGGTGTGGTGGGTGATGTCGTAGACCCAGCGGTCGAGCTGGGGGGCGGTCGGCAGCTCGCCGAAGATCAGCAGGTAGGCGACCTCGAGGAAGGTCGATTTCTCGCAGAGCTGCTCGATCGAGTAGCCGCGGTGTTCGAGGATCCCGGCGGCGCCGTCGATGTAGGTGACCGACGAGCGGCAGGCGGCGGTGTTGGTGAAGGCCGGGTCATAGGCCATCAGCCCGAATTCGTTCTCGTCGACTTTGACCTGGCGCAGGTCCATCGCCCGCACCGTGCCGTCGGAGATCGGCACCTCGTAGGTCTGCCCGGTGCGGTTGTCGGTGATCGTGAGCGAGTCAGATGGCATGGAAGGCGCCCATTCTGTCACTTCGCTCGCGTCGGCTGTTAAGAAGCGACGGGACCCTCGAACTGCGTCATCGAGCGCAGTTCCTCGAAGCGCCCGTCGATCTCCTCGCGGCTCAACCGCGAGACGCGCTCGGTGCCGAACTCTTCGACGTTGAAGGAGGCAAGGACGGTGCCGTAGCCCATCGCCCGCCGCAGCTCGGCGTCGTCGAGCTCACCCGAGCAGCCGTCGAGGTAGCCGAAGAAGCCGCCGGCGAAGCTGTCGCCGGCGCCGGTCGGGTCGCGGACGTCCTCGAGCGGGAAGCCCGGCAGGGCGAAGAAGCCGTTCTCGGTGAACAGCGCGGCGCCGTACTCGCCCTGCTTGGCGATCACCGCCCGCGGACCCATCGCCATCACCGCGCGGGCGGCGCGGGCGAGGTTCGACTCACCCGTCAGCATCCGGATCTCGGCGTCGTTGACGACGAGCACGTCGACCTCGGCGATCGCCGAGGTCAGCGAGTCCTTGGCGGTTTCGATCCAGAGGTTCATCGAGTCGAGGCCGCTGAGGCGGGCGGCGGCGCACTGGGCGCGCACCTGCCGCTGCAGGTCGGGCTGGATGTTGGCGAGGAAGAGGGTGTCGGCCCCCTGGGCGGCCTCCGAGAGCTTCGGCTCGAACTCGCCGAAGACGCCGAGCTGGGTGTCCTCGGTGTGGGCGACGTTGAGGTCGTACTCGTAGCGGCCGCGCCAGAAGAACGACTGGCCGCCCTCGACCTGCTCGATGTCGTCGCAGACGATGCCGCGCCTTTCCAGCACGGCAAACTCGTCGGCGCCGAAGTCGTCGCCGACCGGGCCGACCGGCCGCACCTCGGTGAAGAAGCTGGCGGCGAGGGAGAAATGGACGGCGGCGCCGCCGAGCATCCGCTCCCGCTCCCCGAATGGGGTCTTGACGGCGTCAAAGGCGATCGATCCGACAACGGTCAGCGACATGGGGCAGGCAGCCTAATGACTCCCGCCGCGCACGCGGCGGGACGGCAGAGCGCAGCGGCAGCTTCCCTGCGAGACTCACCGCCGATGAAAGCGATCCAGATCGACGAGTTCGGCGGGCCCGAGGTCCTCGACTACCGCGACGTTCCCGACCCCAGCCCGAAGCTGGCCGAGGTCGTGATCAACGTCAAGCGCTGCGGCGTCAACTTCGCCGACACCCACGCCTCCCGCAACGACTACCTGGCCGAGCAGACCCTGCCGCTGATCCCTGGCACCGAGGTCAGCGGCCAGCTCAACAACGGCCACCGCGTCGTCGCGCTGCTCGGCAGCGGCGGTTATGCCGAGAAGGTCGCGGTGCCGCAGTCGCAGCTGATCAAACTCCCCGACGAGGTCGACTACGACCAGGCGGCCGGGGGCCTGCTGCAGGGGCTGACCGCGATCGCGCTGGTCCACCGCTGCGCCCGGATCGAGCCGGGCGAGACGATCGTCGTCGAGGCCGCCGCCGGCGGCACCGGCACCCTGGCGGTCCAGCTGGCGAAGCGGGCCGGGGCGCGGGTGATCGGCCTCGCCTCCAGCGAGGAGAAGCGCGAGCTGGTCCGCAGCCTTGGCGCCGACGCCTGCGTCGACTCCCGCGCCGAGGACCTCGGCGCGGCGATCCGCGAGGCCAACGAGGGCAAACGGGTGGACGCCGTCCTCCACATGAGCGGGGGAGATGCCTTCGAGGCCGAGATGGGCGTGCTGGCCCCGCTCGGGCGGATGGTCGTCTTCGGGATCGCCTCCCGCGAACAGCGCCAGATCTCAACCGCCTCGCTGCTGCGCGGCTCGAAGGCGGTGATCGGCTTCTGGCTCGCGCACCTGCTGTCCCGCCCCGATCTGCTGGGTCCGATGATCCAGGATCTGTTGGGGGCGATCGCCAAAGGCGAGCTGGCGGTTACGATCGGAGAGGTCTATCCATTGTCGGAAGCGAAGCGGGCTCACGAAGACCTGATCGCGCGTCGCACCTCCGGCAAGCTCCTCCTTGACCCCAGCAAGTGACTCTTCCTAAGTGACCGCCTTCAAAGACCTCGGCCTCTCGCCTGACATCCAGCAGGCGCTGGACGAGCTCGGCTTCGAGGAGCCGACGCCGATCCAGGAGAAAGCGATCCCCGAGCTGCTCGGCGGTCACGACGTGATCGGCCAGGCCCAGACCGGGACCGGCAAGACCGCTGCCTTCGGGTTGCCGCTGCTGCAGTACCTCGACCCGGAGAACGACGAGGTGCAGGCGATCGTCCTCACCCCGACCCGGGAGCTCTGCATCCAGGTGACCCAGGCGCTGCGCACCTTCGCCGAGCACCTGCCGATCGAGATCGTCGCCGTCTTCGGCGGTGCCCCGATCCGCTCGCAGCAGTCGCAGCTGCGCTCCGGCGCCCACGTCGTCGTCGCCACCGTTGGCCGGATGATGGACTTGATGTCGCGGCGCTCGCTGGTCCTCACCGCGGCCCGCTACGTCGTCCTCGACGAGGCCGACGAGATGCTCGACCTCGGCTTCATCGAAGACGTCGAGAAGATCCTGCGGATGTGCCCGAGCGGGCGCCAGACGGCGCTCTTCTCGGCGACGATGCCGCCGCCGATCAAAAAGCTCGCCGAGGGCTACATGTACGACCCGGTGACGATCAAAATCACCCCGAAACAGCTGACGGTCGACAAGATCTCCCAGGCTTTCGTCGAGGTCCCGGCCAAGGAGAAGGCCTCGCGCCTGGTCGAGCTGCTGAAGACCGAAGAGCCCGAGCAGGCGATCATCTTCACCCGGACCAAAATCGGCGCCTCGAAGCTGGAGAAGACGCTGAAGGACAAAGGCCTCGACGTGAAGGCGCTGCACGGCGACCTCAGCCAGGGGGTCCGCGACGGGGTGATGATCTCCTTCAAGGACCACCGGGTGAAGCTGCTGGTGGCAACCGACATCGCCGCCCGCGGGCTCGACGTCGAGCACGTCACCCACGTCATCAACTACGACGTGCCGAACTCCTCGGAGACCTACGTGCACCGGATCGGTCGCACCGGCCGGGTCGGCCGGACCGGCCGCGCGATCACCTTCGTCACCCCCGACCAGCGCGACGAGATCGGCCGCATCGAGCGCGACGTGAAGACCACGATCGGCGAGTGGGAGACCCCCGAGGAGCGGCTCGAACACGCACCGCGGCCACGGCGGCGCGAGCGGGGGGAGCGGCGCGAACGCCGCAAGCCGGTGGCCGCCGAGGCGAACGGAGACGCGGGTGGCGACGAGGAGGCGAAGGCGAAGACCACGAAGCTGTTCGTCAACCGCGGCGAGAACAGCGGCCTCAACGAGGAGTCATTGCGCTGGGCGCTGCGCGAGGGTGCCGTCCTCCCCGACGAGGCCGTCCACGACGTCCGCGTCCTCCACCGCTTCTCCTTCGTCGAGGTCGATCCGGACCTTGCCGAGCAGACCGTCGAGTACCTCGACGGGACCAAGCTCGAGGGCAAGGAGATCCGGCTCGAGATCGCCAAGAGCTAGTGCGCTTGCGCAGTTAGCTCAGCGACTGTTTCCAGCAAGCGGTCGAAGTCGATCGGCTTGGTCACGTAGCCGTCGATCGCCAAGTCGGTTGGGGCGTTGGCGTCGTCGCGGTTCTGGTGGGCGCTGACTATCAGGGCCGGGACCTCCCAGCCGGCGCCGCGCAGCTCGCGGAGGGCGTCGATCCCCGACTTGCGCGGCATCATCGCGTCGAGCAGGAGCATGTCCGGCTTGACGCCGGCGGCGATGTGGTCGAGCACCTCCTGGCCGTCGGCGGCGGTCTCGACCGTGTGCCCGGCCATCTCCAGTCGCGTCCGCATCAGCAGCAGGATCGTCTCCGAGTCGTCGGCGACGAGGATCGTCGCCATCAGCTCGCCTCCGCCGGCTTCGCCTGGCCGCTGGCCCCATCGCCGTCGGCAGCGGGCGCGGCGGCGATCGGCAGCCGGACCCGGAAGGTCGAGCCCTGACCGACGGTCGACTCCGCGGCGATGCTGCCGCCGTGCAGCTCGACCAGCGATTTCGAGATCGCCAGCCCGAGGCCGGTGCCGCCGACGCGCTGGGTCAGGCCGGCGTCGCCGCGGGTAAAGCGGTCGAAGATCCGCCCCAGCTGCTCCTCTGGGATTCCTGGTCCGTTGTCGGTCACGCTGATCTCCACCTCGTCGCCGAGGGTGCGCGCCGATACCCCGATGGACGCACCTTCGGGCGAGTACTCATGCGCATTCGTAAGCAGGTTCACGAGAATTTGGCGAATTCGGTCGGGCTCGACGCTGATCGACGGCAGGCCAGGCGGGACGTGTTCCGTGAGCGACTGGTTCCCGGCCTCCGTCTGAGCCCGCATCGTACGCACGACGTCGTCGATCAGCGGTGCGACCTCGGTCGGCTGCGGGCGGATCGAGAGCCGGCCGGCGTCTGAGCGGGCGAGGTCGAGGAGGTCGTTCAGCAGCCGCACCAGGTGGCGGCAGTTGTCGAGGATGATCTCGACCGTCTCCGCCTGCCGCGGGGTGAGCGAGTCGCGCTCGAGCATCAGCAGCTCGGCGAACCCCTGGACCGAGGTCAGCGGGCTGCGGAGCTCGTGCGAGGCGGTGAGGACGAACTCGTCTTTGAGCCGGTCGAGCTGTTCGCGCCGGCTCTCCTCCTGCTCGAGCTCCTCGGCCATCTCGTTGAACGCGGCGCCGAGCGTCGCCGTCTCGGAGAGGCCGCCGACCTCGACCCGGGTACTGCGGTCGCCGGCGGCGAGCCGGCCGGCCGCGTCGACCAGCTCCTCGAGCGGCCGGCGCATCGAGGAGATCAAGCCGCTGAAGAGGAGCAGCGCCCCGGTCAGGCCGGCGAGCAGCCCGGCGGCGACCAGCAGCGCCGTGTCGCGGGTGTCGGCGGAGATCTCGTCGCGCAGTTCGTTGCGCCGATCGGCCTCCCGTTCGACCGTGTCGCGCGCCGCCTGGCCGCCGGTTCCCTGGGCGACTTCCACCCGCGCCTCCATCTCCACCTGGTAGGAGCGGGCGATCTGGTCCTCGAAGTCCTGGCGCTGTTCGAGGAAGCGGCCGACGCCGATCACCGCCATCGCCGCGAGCACGGCAAAGCCGATCGCGAACCCGATCCGCAGCCGGTTGGCGAGCGACGGGCTCAGCCGTCGATTGGATCGTGAATATGCTTGCGCCCCTATGGCTGACGAGGCTACCGAGCAGGACGGAACCGTCGCGGCGCCGGATGGGATCGATCCCAAGCCGGTCGAAGCCTGGTTCGGCGAGAACGTCTCCGGGGTTGACTTCCCGCTGCAGTTCGAGCGGATCGCCGGCGGGCACTCGAACCTGACCTACCGGGTGACCGACGCCGCCGGGCGGAAGTGGGCGTTGCGCCGCCCGCCGCTCGGCAAGCGGCTCGGGTCGGCCCACGACATGGGGCGCGAGTTCAAGGTCGTCTCCGCGCTCGGCAATACCGAGGTGCCGGTGGCGCCGGTGGTCGGGCTCTGCGAGGACGAGAGCGTCAACGACGCCCCCTTCTACGTGATGGAGTTCGTCGAGGGCCCGATCCTGCGCGGCCTGGCGGAGGCGGAGGTCTTCCCCGACGAGGGGGACCGGCGGGCGATCGGCGAGCGCGTCGCCGACACCCTGGTTCAGATCCACGCCGTCGACCCCGACGCCGCCGGCCTCGGCGACCTGGGGAAGAAGGAGGACTACGTCGCCCGCCAGCTGCACCGCTGGCAGGGGCAGTGGGAGAAGTCGAAGACGCGCGAGCTGGAGCCGATCGACCGCGTCCACGAGGCCCTCTCGGCCCGGATCCCCGAGCAGGGGCCGGCGACGATCGTCCACGGCGACTACCGCCTCGACAACATGATCCTCACCGACCGCGGCGAGGTCGCCGCGGTGGTCGACTGGGAGCTCTGCACGCTCGGCGACCCGCTCGCCGACGTCGGCCTGCTGATGACCTACTGGCCCGAGCGCGGCGAGGACACGATCGCCCTCGGCATGCCCGCCAACCTCGCCCCCGGCTTCCCCACTCGCGAGGAGCTGCGAGCCCGCTACGCCGAGCGCTCCGGCCGCGACCTCTCCGACCTCGACTTCTACGTCGCCCTCGGCTACTGGAAGCTGGCGATCATCCTCGAGGGCGTCTACGCCCGCTACACCGCCGGCGGCTACGGCAAGGTCAACGAGGGCGTCGAGGCCTTCGCGCGGCTGGTCGAGCGGCTGGCCGAGGAGGCGGAGCGGGTCGAGCGGGCCGGCTGAGCGTCTCGGCTACCCGTCCAGGCCCGTTGCGGTCGTCCGGGCGGGTTGAAAAGGTCCGTGAATCAGTCCGAAGACAGGAACCGCCTGCCTGCAGGGGTTTTCCTGGATTTGACCCTCAATCCCTTGCAAGGAGATCAATTCGTGAAGCAGATACGCAAGCGGCTCACGTACGCGAACGTGATGTCGTCCCTGGCCGTTTTCCTGATCCTCGGCGGCGCCACCGCGTTCGCTGCGGTCCAGCTCGGCAAGAACACGGTCGGTAGCAAGCAGCTGAAGAAGAACGCCGTTACCGCCGCGAAACTGAAGAACGAAGCGGTGACGAACGCCAAGCTCAAGGCGGGTTCCGTAACCGAAACCAAACTGTCCAACGGGTCGGTCACGGCTGCGAAACTCGGTGAGAACGCCGTCACCAACGGCAAGATCGGCGAGAGCGCCGTCACCTCCGGCAAGCTCGCCGGTGAGTCCGTGACCACGGGCAAGATCGCCAACGACGCCGTCACCGGCGCGAAAATCAACGAGGGCACTCTGAGCGGAGTTCTCATGAACCTCACCTACGAGGGCAAAACCTCCGCCTCCAACTCGGAACCCAAGAACCTGACCGCCGATTGTGGCCCCGGCAAGAAGGCCATCGGCGGCTTCTACGACGCCTTCGACTTTGGCGGCGACGTGCGGCTCAGCGTCCACACCATGCGCCGGGTCGAAATCAATGGCGAAGCCGCTCGCGGCGTGCAGTTCTTCGCCTACGAGGCCGTCGACGATCCGGACAACTGGCAGTTCGCCGTATCTGCGGCCTGCGTTACGGCCTGAGTCTGGGTAGACGTATCGCTGGGAAGCGGGGCCATTGCGGCCCCGCTTTTTTTCGACCTGAGTGCGGAACCAACCGCCCCTTTCTCACCGGATCAAGCGAATTTCTGAAAGGTTGGGCGGATAAGCCGGACAGACGAGGTCCATCGGGCTGCCGGAAGAAATTCGAATAGGGAGAGTCCTCGTGAAGCAGATACGCAAGCGGCTGACGTACGCAAACGTCATGTCGTCGATCGCGGTGTTCCTCATCCTCGGTGGCGCCACGGCCTTTGCCGCAGTCCAGCTTGGCAAGAACACCGTCGGCAGCAAACAGCTGAAGAAGAACGCGGTTACCACCGCGAAGATCAAGAAGAATGCGGTTACCACGGCGAAAATCAAGAATGACGCCGTGACCGGGGCGAAGGTCAACGAGGCGACCCTCGGCACCGTCCCCAGTGCCGCGCTGGCCAGCTCGATTCCGCCCGCCGAACCGACGCACATCGTCGGGGCGCCCGGTCAGCCCCCCTTCGAGGGTGGCGCTTCCAGCAACCCCGGCGAATCTGGTCTCGGTTTCAACCCCGTCGGCTTCTACAAGGACCACGAGGGCATCGTCCACCTACAGGGGATCGCGATCGGCGGCGCCAGCAGCTTCATCTTCACGCTGCCCCCCGGTTTCCGACCGGCGGCGAACAAGTTGATCGTGCAGGAACAGATACTTGAAAGCACCGCCATCATCGCCGGAACGGGCGTTGTCACCAGCGGCATCGACATCAGCGGCAAAGTCCTCGGCGCCGAAGGAAAAGCCGTCGTCCTCGACGGCATCACCTTCCGCGCGGAGGGCTAGCTCCTTCGCCTGGAACTGTTCGTCGAAGGCCGGGCGAAAGCCCGGCCTTCTTTTTGTCCTAAACCATCCGCGGCGTGTGGCGGGGCTCCAGGTTGCCTTCGGCTTCGGCCTCGGCGCGCTTGGCCCAGCGGTTCAGCTCGCGGCGGGCGAGGACCATTTTGTGGACCTCGTCGGGGCCGTCGGCGAGGCGGAGCATGCGGCTGAAGCGCCACATGATCGCCAAGGGGGTGTCGTCGGTCATGCCGAGGGAGCCGTGGATCTGGATCGCCCGGTCGAGGACGTCCATGACCATGTTGGCGGCGACGATCTTGATCGCCGAGATCGCCTGGCGGGCGGCGCGCTTGCCCTCGGTGTCCATCTTCCAGGCGGCGTAGAGGGTGAGCAGGCGGGCCTGGTCGATCTCCATCCGCGAGGCGGCGATCGACTCCTGGACGAACTGCTTGTCCGCCAAGGGGCCGCCGAAGGCGCTGCGTTCGTTGGCGCGGCGGCACATCATCTCGTGCGCCCGCTCGGCCGTCCCGATCGCCCGCATGCAGTGGTGGATGCGGCCCGGCCCGAGCCGGTCCTGGGCGACGGCGAAGCCCGCTCCCCGCTCGCCCAGCAGGAACTCCTTCGGCACCCGGCAGTCTTCGTAGCGGATCTCGCAGTGGCCGGGACCGCCGTCGTGGCCCATCACCGAGATCGGCCGCACCAGGTTGAAGCCGGGGTTGTCGGTGGGGACACAGATCATCGAGGCGCGGGCGTAGGGAGGAGCGTCGGGGTCGGTGACGACCATCGCGATCGCCAGGTCGGCGCCGACGGCGCCGCTGGTGAACCACTTGTGGCCGTTGACCACCCACTCGTCGCCGTCGAGCTCGGCCCGCGCCTGCAGCAGGGTCGGGTCGGAGCCCGAGACCGCGGGCTCGGTCATCGAGAAGCAGGAGCGGATCCGGCCCTCCATCAGCGGCTCCAGCCAGCGCTCGCGCTGTTCCTCGGTCCCGTGCTCGGCGAGGATCTCCATGTTGCCGGTGTCCGGCGCGGCGCAGTTGAAGGCCATCGGCGCCGCCATCGGGCTGCGGCCCATCTCCTCGCAGAGCAGGCCGTACTCCCAGTTCTTCAGCCCGGGACCGAAGCGCTCGTCGGGCATGAACAGGTTCCAGAGCCCCTCGCGCTTGGCTTTCTCGCGGACCGCGACGAGGTTCCCGGGGTAGGGCACGCCCGGACCCACCTCCGCGTCGAGCGCTTCCATCAGCTCCCGCTCCTGCGGGTAGATCTCGGCGTCCATGAAGTCGAGCACGCGCTCGCGCAGGTTCGCGACCTCGGGGCTGGGGTTGAAGTCCATCGGTGTCCTCTCTCCTCGTCCTACTGGGAGAGGGAACGCTATTTGATCGGCCGCGTCAGGTTCGCCGGTAGCGGGCGAAGAGCTCGCCCTCGTGCTCGATCAGCCAGGCGAGCTCCAGCTCGACGACCTCCGGCAGCGACCCCTCGAGGATCCGCGGCCCCTCGCTGTCGTTCAGCTTCGGGGCGATCGTGAGGAAGAGCTCGTCGACCAGGCCCTCGGCCTGGAGGGCGCCGTGCAGCGTCGGGCCGCCCTCGCAGAGCAGCGCCCGCACGCCTTCGCCACGTAGCTCTCGCAGCAGCGCCGGCAGGTCGACCCGCCCGTCGGGACCGCTTTCGACCACGATCAGGCGCTGGCTGACGTTTTCGTAGCCCTCGGCCCGCTTCGTCCCGGCGCCGATCATCACCGCGTCGAAGCGGGTCCGCAGCCCGACCAGCATCTCGGTGTCGGCCGCCGAGCCGATCGGGCCGGAGCGGCCGTCGATCGTCGCCCGCCCGTCCAGCGTCGCGACGAAGTTCATCGCCACGAACGGCCGCCCCTCGCGCTCTTCCTCACTCGGCTGGTAGGTCTCGAGCTGCTCGGAGACCGTGGTCGGGCCGGGGTCTGGCAGCAGTCGCCGCATCGGTGGCGGGCTACCCGCGCTCGCTCAGGAGTAGTCGTGCCAGCCAGCGAACCCGCGGCCGGCGAATTTCTGCAGCTCGGCGACGTCCTCGGTGAAGCGGCCGCGGACGGTCTCGAAGAGGTCGTCGGGCAGCTTCGGCTTCGGCGCCGGCGGCTTGTCGGGGTCGTGGACGACCTTCTCGACGATCCAGCGCATCGACTCCGGCAGGCGGTCGAAGTTGCGGTCGAAGGAGCGGAAGCCGGGCAGCTTCACCAGCTTCTCCATCAGCTGGTATTTGTCGCCCTCCTTGGCGCTCGACTTCTCCCACTCGCGGTCGAACTGCTCGGAGGTGAAGTTCTCGTCGACGCCGGCGAAGGCGAAGGCCTTGCGCATCGTCTCTTCCCGTTCGGTCTGCAGCTCCTCCTGGGTGATGATCGAGATTCGCGAGCGGTCGAAGCGCTCGAGGTAGGGCTGCAGCTGCATCCAGTACTTGGAGCGGTTCATGTAGGAGCTGTTCGGGTTGGAGAGCACCTCGACCAGGTCGCCGGTCTCGTAGCCGGCGCCGGTGGCGTGGACCCAGTGGGAGAGGATCCGCTTGATCGGGTCGCGGACCATGTAGAGCAGGCGCGCGTCCGGGCAGTGCTGCTTGATCCGCTCCGGCACCCCCTCGAAGCGGGGCAGGTTCGTGTAGTGCGGGGAGGACTCGCCGCGCACCTTGAAGCGGTCGTCGAAGCGGCTCGCGTACCAGTCGAGCCCGAGGTCCCAGTTCAGCTCCTCGACGAAGAAGTTGAGCTCCTTCGGCTTCGACATCTGGATTTCGGGATGGAGGCCGAGGTAGTGGTGGATGCTCGTCGTCCCGCACTTGAGGCCGCCGATGATGATCAGGTTCGGCAGCTGCGCGTGGCGTTTGCGGCGTTTGCGCCAGCGGCTCTTGCGGTCGGCCGCGTAGCGCTCGCGCGCACGGGCGCACATCGCCTGGTCGGCGGGGTCCGGGGTGGCGGTGGGGGGCAACGTGTGCGTGTCGGTATCCGGCACGAGCGTGGCTAGTCTAGCTGCGATGGTCTTCGCCGATCTTCAAGGCAACTTCGAGGCGTTCTTCAACCGCACGGCGGAATTCTTCCGCCACCTCTCGGAAATCGACTGGTCGACCTTCGGGATCGCCCTCCTCTGCCTGCTGGCGATGCAGCTGGCCCGGGCCTGGGCCTGGCGCAACGTGCTGCGGGCGGCCTACCCGGACAAACCGATCCCCTTCGTGCCGCTGGCCGCCGCCTACCTGGCGGGCGCCGGGATCAACGCGATCATCCCGGCCCGCGCGGGCGACGTCACCAAAGTCTTCCTCGTCAAACGCCAGATCCCCGACTCCTCCTATCCGGCGGTCACCTCCTCGTTCCTGGTCCAGACCGTCTTCGACACCTCGATCGGGATCCTGGTCCTGCTCTACGCGATCACCCAGGGGCTGCTGCCGCCGCTGCCGCAGATCCCGAAGCTGCCCGCCTTCGAGATCTCCTTCTGGGCCGAGAACCCGCAGGTCTTCGCGATCGTCGTTGCGGCGACGCTGCTGGCGATCGCGATCGGCATCTACTTCCTCGCCCACCGCGTGCGCCGCTTCTGGGCGCGGGTGCGGCAGGGCCTCGTCATCCTCCGCGAGCCACGGCGCTACCTGCGCGAGGTGTTCGCCTGGCAGGGGGTCGGCTGGCTCTTCCGCTTCGGCGCTTTCTGGTTCTTCCTCGAGGCCTTCGGCATCGGCGGCTCGTTCGGCACCGTGATGCTGGTGATGAGCGTGCAGGCGATCGCCAACGTCGTCCCCTTCACTCCCGGCGGCGCCGGGGCCCAGCAGGCGCTGCTGGTCGCGACCCTCAGCGGTCCCTCGCGGACCGCCGTCCTCTCCTTCTCGGTCGGAACCCAGATCGCGATGGCGGCCTGGTCGGCGGTGCTCGGCTTCCTCGCGATCCTGCTGGTCTTCCGCACGACGGACTGGCGGGGCTTGATCAAGCAGGCTGAGGATGAGGCAGCTGCAGACGCTGAAACCGACCGCACTGCCCTCGCGTCTCGAGGGGGCGGAAGCGGATGAAGGCGGAGTGGCGGTGGAAGGGTTGCTCGCGATCCTTGGCGACGGCGGCTCGGTGGGAGCCGTCCCGGCGGCTGGCGTAGCCCCGCATCTCCGCGGCGCTGCGCCAGAGGGAGAAGGTGGAGACGAGGTCCGGCAAGCGCGCGAAGGCGGTCGAGGCAAGCAGGCCGGGCTCGGCGAGAACATCCCGTTCGGCGGGCGCGGAGGCGCGCAGGAAGGGCGGCACCCGCCAGGGCTTGACCCGGCCCAGGGTGAGGACGACCACCGGCTCCCCGTCGTCCACCGGCAGGGGCCGCTCGGGCAGTCCCGAGAGACCGGGCCAGCCGCCGAAGACCCGCAGCGGCTCCATCCGCGCGTGCCACCCGCTCGCCAGCTCTTCGGCGAGGGGGTGGGAGGCGAAGCGATCCAGGGCCGCCTCGTCCTCCCAGGCGGCGATCAGGGCGACCGTTCCGAAGCTGGGGGCGGGGCGGCTGGTGCCAAGCGGTGCGGTGAAGACGGTCTCCGCGTAGCGCAGGCCCTCGATCCGATCCACCCGGGGCGGTTTCGCCAAGGCGCGCAACCCGCGGCGGGGACCAACTTCGGCGATGTCGACGGAGACGATCAAGGGAGATAACCTAGCGAGCGTTAGGTCTGAGTGGGAAACTACCTAAGGAGCACTAGGTTGTCAACGAGCACTGGTCCCCGCAAGCGCCTCCCTCCCGAGGAGCGCCGGAGGATGATCGAGGCGGCGGCGACCGAGCTCTTCGCCGAGCGCGGCTACCGGGGCGCCTCGATCGAGGAGATCGCGCGGCGCTCCGGGGTGACGCCGCCGGTCGTCTACGACCATTTCTCCTCCAAGCTCGACCTCTACCGACAGCTGCTCGAGAGCCACTTCGCCGAGCTGCGGGAGATCTGGGGCCGCAAATGGCCGGGCGACGATCCACCGGCCGAGCGGGCCGCGCGCTCGATCGACACCTGGTTCTCCTACGTCGAGCGCTCGGGGGTGGCCAAGCTGCTCTTCCGGGAGCCGAGCGGCGACCGGGAGGCAGAAGCGGTGCACGCCGAGGTCTCCGCCCGCAGCCGCGCCAAGGTGATGAAGATGTTCGTCGCCGAGCCCGGCGCGGAGGAGGTGACCGGCTCGCTGGCGGAAGAGGGAGTGGAAATGGCCTGGGTGGTGCTGCGGGGCGTGCTTCAGGGGCTGGCGCTGTGGTGGGTGGACCACCCCGAGGTGCCGCGCGAGCGGGTGGTGGCGGTGGCGATGAACTCGCTCTGGATCGGCTTCGAGCGTGCCGCTGCGGGCGAGGGCTGGACGCCCTCTCAGCTCGACCAGCCGGGGTAGCGGCCGGCGACGCGCCAGCGCCAGGGCGGCTCCTCGGCGGCCGGGAACTCGTAGTGGTTGCGGCCGGGCAGGGTCTCCAGCGGGACCAGCGCCGGGTCCTCGCCGAGCAGGACTTCGACGCCGGCGGCGGCTTCGACGTCGGCCCCGGTGGCGCGGCGGGAGAGGCGCTGCCAGCCGAGCGCCGGGCGGTAGAGCCAGTAGACGACTTCCACCCAGCCGCCCGAGGCCCGGCGGTCGACCACCTCGGTGAAGGCGGTGGTGCGGCGGCCCGAGGCGGTGAGGTGGGGGCCGGCGGCGACGGCGCAGCTCTCGCGGCGGCAGCGGCGGAAGTCGACCGGCATCAGCGGCAGGCCCGAGGGGCCCGGCAGCGCCGCCGGCGCCGGGGCCAGCGCCCGCGCCAGCCTTGCCAGGGGCCAGCCATAGGCGGGCACGAGCGGGTGATGGCGGCAGCCGTCGGGCAGGCGCGGCGCGCACTCGAGCTTGCTGGCGATCGCCCCCGCCAGGCGTCGTCCGGCGTCGACCTCGCCGCCGGCGGCGATGGCGGATATCCCGGCCAGCAGGAGCAGCGCGACGAGCCCCGCCAGGGCCGCCTGCTCGACGCTCGCCGAGCCCTGCTCTGATGTCCACCGCTTCCGCATCGGCACCGACGCTAGGGCGGCCCGACGCGCGGGTGGTGCGCACGGTGTGCCGATTCAGGGTCGGCAGTGAAGCGGTTCTGCTTACATGCAAGGTGATGGAGGGCTTCAACCTTTTTGGCGACCCCGAGGAGTTCCGCGCCCGCATGGAGGAGCTCTCCGAGCAGATGCAGTCCTCGCAGCGGGTCGCCTGGGCCGACAACGCGATCAAGCTGGCGGTGGAGATGACCGTCGCCTCGATCGGCCGCCTCGACCTCACCGGCACCGCCGATGAGCAGGCGATGCAGGTTCGCGACGCGATCCGCGTCCTCTTCCCCGAGGCCGTGACTCTGGTGCGCGAGGCGCGCGAAGGACTCAGCTAGAGCAGTTCGGTCCGCAGCGAGTAGACCGCGCCGCGGCGGAGGAGGCCGCCCGCCAGCTCGACCGGGATCGCTACCAGCAGCGCCGGGATCGCCAGGACGACGCTGGCGAGGGCGTCGATCCGTCGCTGCCATGGCTCCGGTGCCGGCATCGAAGGCTCTCCGCGCAGGGCGCCGAGGGCGACGTCGTGGCCGAAGGTGACGCTGTTCAGCAGCGTCTGCCAGGTCGCCGCCAGGCCCGCCCCCGGCAGCCAGCGGCGCGACTTGACCACCTGATCGCGGTGGGCGACGAGGCGGCGGACCGACTCGAGCGTGAACAGGTACTTGGCCTTGGGGCGCAAGCCCGACCAGCCGGCGTTGCCTAGCGCGGCGGCGAAGCTGCCTCGGTTGACGATCCGCAGGGCGCCGTTCTCCTGCCGCAGGGTGTCCAGCTCACGCAGGGCCTCCTCGGGCCCCCCCGGATCGCCGACGACTCCCAGGCCGCAGCTCTCGCAGCGGCGCACCGGGCCCGGCAGCCCGGGCTTCTCGCCGATCCAGCCGAACAGCGGCTCGCCGCAGGCGGGGCAGGGCGGGTTTTCGGGGCCGGCGCCGGCCTCGAGGGGGACGACGCGGGTGCTCTCCGTCTGCTTCACGCCGATAGCGTACGGATCCGTGCCCCGGTTCCACTTCCACCAGAAGGGATGAGAATGACCCGAGCGGAAACGCTGGAGCAGGAGTCGCGCTGGGCGCTGCCGGTTGCGCTGGCGACCTTGCTCTCCGTCGTGCTGTTGGTCGCCTTCCGTTTCGTGCTCGGCGTGAGCGGAGACGGTGCGGCGGAGGTTCTCCGTTCGATCGACGAGAACAGCGGCTCGGTCGTGCTTGCGGGTCTGATGCAGGCGGTCGGCTTCGCCCTGCTCGTCTTTCCGCTCGTCTATCTCTTCCGCGCGGCCCGTGCCCGCAGCGAGCAGGTCCGCTCGCAGTTCATCGGACTCGTCATCGCCGCGCCGCTCTTCCTGGCGCTCGCCGTCGGTCTGTCGAGCGCGGCTCAGCGCGAAGCCGCCGACGAGTTCGTCGCCGGAGACGCGAAACCGGCGCTGACCAGGGAGGAAGCGAAAGAGGAGTGCGTCGAGGAGCGCGAGGACGACGGCAACGACTCCCTCGTCGACGAGTACGAGCCCGGCAAAGGCGAGAGCCCGCTGGCGGCCTGCGAAGACCGCAAGCTCGAAGACGACGCGGCCACCGAGGCCAGAACCGAAGCATCCCTGGCGCCGCTTGCCACCGGCTTCGGCCTGGCCGGCGCCCTTGGTCTTGTCTTCTCCTTCATCTACACCTGCCTCTGGGCGATGCGGACCGGGCTGTTGACCCGCTTCTGGGGCTCGCTGGGGATGGCAATCGGGATCGCCACGGTCCTCAACCTGATCTTCTTCCTCTGGATCTGGCTCTTCTACGTCGCTCTGCTCATCGCCGGGAAGGTTCCGGGCGGCAAACCGCCCGCATGGGAGCGAGGCGAAGCGGTGCCCTGGCCCACTCCGGGCGAGCGTGCGGCTGAGGAAATGGAGCCGGACGGCGGTTGGGGCGAGGACGACGAAGCCTCTGGGGAAGAAGACGAGGGCACGCCCAAACGCAAGCGCAAGCAGCGCGAGTAGTTCCCGCAACCGGTAGTTCTTGACATATTCCCATATAGGTATATATTGCCGGCATGAGTCGATTGCCGACCACCGCCGATGCCTTCAACGCCGTCGCCGAGCCTCGCCGGCGGGAGATCCTCGATCTCCTCGCCGACCGGGAGCGGCCGGTCAACGAGCTCGTCGAGCTGACGGGCCTGGGGCAGCCGCAGGTCTCGAAGCACCTGCGGGTGCTGCGGGAGGTGGGGGCGGTTCAGGCACGGGAGGAGGGGCGCCGGCGGCTGTACAGCGTCAATGCCCCGGCCCTTCGTCCCGTCTTCGACTGGGTCAGCCGCTACCAGCACCTCTGGGAGGAGCGCTTCGAGCGGCTCGACGACGTTCTGGAGGAACTGAAGAAACAGGAGGACGAAGGAGATGGCGATGACGACTGACAAGCAGGCGAAGTTGACGCTCCCGGCCGAGGACCAGATCCTCGTCACCCGCGAGTTCGACGCCCCCAAGCATCTCGTCTACAAGGCGTGGACGACGCCGGAGCTGGTGGCGCGGTGGTGGACCGCCCGCCGGGGAACGGCGCGGCAGATGGAGATCGACCTGCGGGTCGGTGGTCGCTGGCGCTACGTGATGGACGCCGACAACGGGATGGAGGTTGCCTTCCACGGCGAGTACCGCGAGATCGTCCCCGACGAGCGGATCGTCAGCACCGAGGTCTACGAGGGGGCGCCGCTGCCGCCCGAGGAGCTGGAGGCGAGCGCGACGCTGAACACCGTCACCTTCGCCGAGGAAGACGGCCGGACCACGATGACGATGCTGATCCAGTGCCCGAGCCCCGAGATCCGGGAGGCGATCATCGCCTCCGGCATGGAAGACGGCCTGCAGGACGCCCTCGAGCTGCTCGAGGAGGTCGCCCGGGAGCTCGACTCCTGAGGGTGGTCGCTACTCGGAGTGGCCGGCGCTGACCCGCTTGCGGTGGGTGCGGATCTCACTCATGATCCGCTCCAGCCGCGGCTCGACCGAAGTGTCGACGTGGGACATGGCGGCGGCCACTCCGGGGTGCACGGCGGCGACGCGTTCGTGCATCGCCTGGGCCACCGCCCGGTAGGTGGGGTGGCCCTCGCGGCCCGAGCGCAGCTCGATCAGGTGCATCGCCTCGCGGGCGTTGAGGTCGAGCGTGTAGCGGATCCGGTAGGCGAGGCTGAGCGCGTAGGGAGCCTGCTCGGCGAGGCCCGCCTCGGCCAGCCGCTCGTACTCGCCGCGGGAGACCTCGAGCGCCCGCTCGAACTCACCGCCGACGCCGGCTTCGCGCACCTCCTCCGGGATCCCGGCACCGAGGTCGGGGGTCAGCCGCTGCCACTGGCAGGTCAGCATCCGGTGGCGCTGCAGGTCGCGAAAGGCGCCGTAGTCGGAGACGATCTCGAAGCGGTAGCGCAGCGCCTCGAAGCCGCGCCCGGGCCGGTAGCGGCGGTTGGCCCGATCGCCGACCAGGGCGCCCAGCAGCTCGGCCCGCTCGTCGCGGTCGAGGACGTCGATGCGGGCGAGGGTCTCCGGCTCGGGGACGCTCGCCGACTCGAACAGCGAGGAGGCGAGGAGGTCCTCTTCAGAGCCGTCGACGTGGATCAGCTCCACCGAGGGGACGCCGTCGCCCTCGCCGCGGCGGTCGAGGCCGAGGCGGGCGACCCAGCTCTCGGTCTGCTCGCGCCGCCGCTCCAGGTAGGAGACCCACTCGCCGCCCCGGTCCGGTCGCTCGACCCGGGAGACGAAGCTCGGCATCACCTGCTTCATCTCGCGCAGGATCATCCCGCCGTACTCGCGCGCCTCCGGCAGCGGCGAGGACATCAGCCGCATGATCAGCTGCTCGTAGGCCTGCCCGGTCGCGTAGATGCCGACGTGGCTGAGGGTCGCCGCCGGCAGTAGCCCGCGCAGCAGGTCGAGCGCCTTGGCGCGGATCGAGCGCCGCCAGGCCGCCTCGGGCTCCTCGCCCCGCGGCCAGCGCGCCGCCGCCCACTCCTCGACCTCTGCCAGCGAGCGCGAGTAGATGGCGAAGATCTCGTCCATCGCCGCCGCGAACTCGGGCCCGAGCTCGTCGTTGCGGTAGAAGCGGTAGCCGCCGTCGGGCAGCGGCTTGTCGTAGGGGATGTAGCGGGTCGACTGCTCGAGGTAGGCGGCGAGGCGGCCGCGCTGCAGGACCTTGGTGAGGATGTTGGAGACCCACTCGCAGGCGATGTGGGCGCCGCCGAGCTGGGCGATCGAGTCGTCACCGTAGCCAGCGAAGACCCGCTCGTAGAGCTGTGCGGCACGCGCTCCCTCTTCTTCGTCGAAGGGTCGGCCGGCGGCGGGCATGTCGGCGGCGAACTCCTCCAGATAGAGCCGTCTGACGGTCCCGGAATAGCGCGAATAGCGGGCAAAAAGCGCCCCTTTCACGGTCTCCGGCAGGTTGACGAGGGCGAACACCGGGCGGTCGAGGTTGGTGAAGTGCGGGGTCAGCAGCTCCTGCTCGGAGGGGGTGAACTGTTCGACCGGGTAGCGCATCCGGCGCATCGTAGTGCGCGGGGGAGATGGGACCCGCGCGGCTCCGTACTCTTTTGGGATCGGTCAGTCGCCCAACTCCGCCCGCTACCTGCTCGCCGCTCTCTTCGCGATCGCCTTGGGGTTGCTGGCGCCACTGGTGCTCGGCGACTTCTCGCGCCGCCAGGAGACGATCCTGGCTGTGATCGAGGCCGCCAGCCTGATGGCGGTCGGCGCCGGGATCGTGATCCTCGTCCGCCGTCTGCGGGCCAGCCACGAAGCGCTCTGGGCGCTGTCCCGGCGCGACGAGCTGACTGGCGTCGGCAACTACCGCGCCCTGCAGGAGCGCCTCGCGGCCGAGATCGCCCGCCACGAACGCCACGGCCGCGAGTTCGCCCTGGTCCTCCTCGACCTCGACGGCTTCAAGCAGGTGAACGAGCGCTACGGCCACCTCGAAGGCGACCGTCTCCTCGCCGAGATCGGTAGCTCCCTGCGCGAAGAGCTGCGCCGCGAAGACGCGGTCTTCCGCCAAGGGGGCGACGAGTTCGCGGTGATCGTGCCGGAGGTGAACGCCGAGGAGGCGGGCGAAGTGGTCAAGCGCCTGGGCGACCGCGTCTCCCGGCGCGGGTTCGGCAGCGACGAGGTGCGGCCGGTCACGGCGGGCACGGGCTTCGCGATGTTCCCCGCCGACGGGAGGACCGTCGACGAGCTGCTCGGCGTCGCCGACGCGGACCTCTTTGCGTCGAAGCCGGGCGAGCGTTTGCGCGACGGCGTCTAGGTCTGGGGAGCGGGGGGAGCCGCCATCAGCTCGACCCGGTGGCCGCCGGGGGCGATCGCCAATGCCCGCCGCTGCCCCCAGTGTTCGCGTTTGGCTTCGACCTCGAAGCCGCCCTCGCGGAGGCGGGCGACGGTGGCGTCGAAGTCAGGCGCGACGAGGGCGATGTGACCGGGTGAGGGCACGGTGGGCGACTCCTCCGGCATCAAGTGGACCTGCGTCCCCTCGCGCTCGAGCCAGGTGTACTCGGAGAGCGTCGCCGGCGGCTCGACCCGCTCGAACCCGATCAGCTCGAAGAAGCCGGCCGCGGCCTCGATATCGGCGGGCGCTACCTCGATTCCGACGTGGTGAAGCACGGCCAAGAATCTACAGAGACGGCACCCATACGTAACATTTTGTCTGCTACGGTCCAAGCATGGAGGCAGCGGTCATGGACAGGGAGGCGGAGATGACGGAATGGAACGACAGGAGTCTGGACGAGAGGTTCCTGCATATCGATCAGAGGTTCGATCAAGTTGAACGGAAGGTGGATGAAGGGTTTGCCCGTACCGATGTTGGATTCCGCGAACTCGACAATCGTTTTGCCTCGATGCAACGCACCTTGATACAGACCAGCGGCGTGATCATCGCGGCTTTGATTGGGCTAATCGCTACCCAGCTTTGAGCGCTGATAGAGAGGGCAGGGAATGAAGGTGAAGAAGGGTCGAATCGTTGGCATTGAAAAGTGGATTGGGGTAGAAGAGAGGATCGACCGGATCAAGCGCTAAAGCAGCAGCGAGCCCAGCGCCGCCAGGACGACGATCGCGGTGGACCACGTCACGGCCTCGGCGGTGATCTCCATGTCGAGGCCGTAGGCGTGGGCGACGATCAGGGAGTTGAGGCCGGAGGGCATCGCCGAGAGCAGGCGGTAGGCGGCGGGGAGGTCGATCAGGGGGGCGGCGAGGAGCATTAGCAGGGCGGGGACGACCGCGAGGCGGGTGGCAATTACGAGCATCACCGGGCGGGTCAGGGGCGGTGGGATCGGCAGCTGGCCGTGCTCGGCGTTCTCGGCCAGGGTGGCGCCGACGGCGAAGAAGCCGATCGGGAGGATGGCGACGATCAGGATCTGCGAGAGGTCGACGAGGAGGTCGGGGGCGAGCGCGTCCGGCGCCAGCAGCCCGGCGATTGCCGCGTAGAGGGGCGGGTTGCGGGTGAAGAAGGCGCCGACGCGCTGGCGCGGCGTTTCCCCGGCTTTGGTCCCGAAGGCGGCGCCGACCGCGAAGGCGCCGAGCAGGAGGCAGGGGCCGGTGACGAGGACGTCGTAGAGGACGGCGTCGGGCAGATCGTTCCGTCCCAGCAGGGCGACGGCGAGCGGGTAGCCGAGGTAGCCGGTGTTGACGCTGAGCACGGTGCAGAGCACCGCCCCGACCTGGGGGCGGGTCAGATCCAGAAAGCGGCTCGCGACCGTCCAGGCGAAGAGCGCTCCGAGGGAGGAGGCGGCGATCCCGAGGACCAGGCCGACGCCGTGGCCGACGTCGATCTCGCTGGCGGCGATGTTGAAGAAGATCACCGGCGGCAGCAGCACGTAGAGCAGCAGCGTCAGGGCGCTGCGGGAAGCCTTAGCGGCGCCCGCGGGCCAGCGGCCCTCGGACCAGACGCCGATGGCGACGGCCACGACGATCGCGCCGGTGGTGAGGAGGACTCCGATCGGGCGTTTCTACCCGAAGAGGGCCGCGCCGGCGTGGGAGGCCCACTCGACCAGCGGCTGCGGGATCACGCCGAAGAAGACGGTTGCCGCCGAAGCGAGCAGCGCCGGTCCGACCAGGTACCAGCGGCGACCGGCCTCGGGGTCGACCGGATCGGCCTCGGGGGAGGCGCCCGCGATCGCCGGGGTCGCTCCGGGCGCGGACTCGCCTTCGGGCCGCATCCACATCGCCGCCACCACCCGCAGGTAGTAGGCGAGGGAGATCATCGTCCCGATCGCGATCATCACCCCGAGCCAGGTGTAGTCGCCCTCGACCAGGGCCTCGATCAGGTAGAGCTTGCCGATGAAGCCCGCGGTCGCCGGCAGCCCGGCGAGGGCCAGCATCGAGATCGTCAGCGGCCAGGCCAGCAGCGGCCGCTCCGCTCCCAGCCCGCGCACGGCGCGGATGTCGTCGCCGAAGATCGTCTCCCGCTCGCGGGCGACGATCACCGCGAAGGCTGCCAGGTTCATGAAGGCGTAGGCGGCGAGGTAGAAGACCAGGGAGCTCGTTCCCGCCTCGGAGACGACGACGACCCCGCCGAGCATGTAGCCGGCCTGGGCGACGCCCGACCAGCCCATCAGCCGCTTCAGCGAGTCCTGGCCGAGGGCACCGACGTTGCCGACGACGATCGAGATCGCCGCCAGGGCGGCCAGTGCCGGCTGCCAGACGTCGAGCTGGGAGCCGAGGGCGACGTCGAAGAAGCGGAGGAAGACGGCGAAGGCCGCGGCCTTGGTCGCCACCGCCATGAAGCCGGTGATCGGGGTCGGCGCGCCCTGGTAGACGTCGGGGGTCCACTGGTGGAAGGGCGCGATCGAGACCTTGAAGGCCAGGCCGACCGTCACCATCGCGATCCCGACCAGGATCAACGGGTCGCCGTCGAGGCCCTCGCGGGCGATCCCGTCGGCGATCCCGCCGAAGCCGGTCGAGCCGGAGCCGCCGTAGAGGAAGGCCATCCCGTAGAGCAGGGTCGCCGAGCCGATCGAGCCGACGATCAGGTACTTCAGCCCCGACTCCAGCGAGCCCTCGCGCCGCAGGTTGGCGGCGCAGAGGATGTAGAGCGGGATCGAGAGGATCTCGAGGGCGACGAAGAAGGTGACGAGGTTGGTCGCCTGCGCGAGCAGGACCATCCCCAGGACCGAGCCCAGCAGCAGCGCGTGGTACTCGCCCGAGCCGGCTTCCTCGGTCGCCCGCTCCCTAAGCGAGAAGAGGACGCAGAAGGCCGCGGTGAGGATCGAGATCAGCGAGATCGAGATCGCCAGGTCGTCGAGCCGGAGCGCCCCCGTGATCAGCGTCTTCGGGTCGTCCCAGTGCCAGATCAGCAGCCCGGCGGCGGCCGCGAGGGTGATCATCGTCAGCAGCGGCGCGCTCCGCTTGAACGGCTTGAAGACGGCGCTGAGGAGGACGACGCAGAGGCCGACGGTGAGGGCGATCAGGGGCGAGATGCCGGCGTAGTCGATCGTCGGCTCGTTGAAGTTCATTTTCTGACCAGTTTCGATTCGGGAGCCTCGTCGCGGTGCACCTTGGCGACGGTCTTCTCGACGGTGGGCGCCGTCCGCTCGAGGATCAGCTGCGGGTAGAGGGAGAGGCCGATGATGCAGAGCACCAGCGGCACCAGCACCAGCCCGTCGCGGGCGCCGATCTCACGCGACATCAGTCCCTCCGGCGCCCGGTTGTGCATCGTCTGCTGGTACATGCGCAGCGCGTAGTAGGCCGACATCGCGACGCCCGTGATCGCGACGAAGGCGAAGACGATCTTCTCCTGAAAGAGGCCGTTGAGGATGTAGAACTCGCCGACGAAGTTGGCCGAGCCGGGCAGCGCCAGAGTCGCCAGGGCGACGATCAGGAACAGTGCCGCCAGCACCGGCGCCCGCAGCGCCAGCCCGCCCATCTCGCGGATGTCCTCGCTGCCGGTCCGCTCCAGCAGCAGCGCGACGATGATCAGGATCGGAGCGACGACGAGGCCGTGGTTGACCGACTGCAGGATCGCCCCGTCGGCCCCGTCGGCGCGCAGGGCGAAGATCCCGGCGGTGATGAAGCCGAGCTGGGCGACCGAGGAGTAGCCGGCGATCAGCCGCACGTTGGTCTGGGTGAAGGCCATCGCCGAGCCGTAGAGGATCGAGGCTAGGGCGATCAGCAGGATCACCTCCTGGAACTCCACCGTGGCGTCGGGGAAGACCGGCAGGACGACCCGCAGGAAGCCGTAGGCGCCGACCTTGGCGAGGACGCCGGAGAAGACGACCAGCACCGGCAGCGGCGCCGCCCGGTAGGCGTCGGGCATCCAGCCGTGGAGGAGGAAGGCCGGCATCTTGACCAGGAAGGCGGCGGCGAAGAACCAGAAGATCCAGCGCTGGCTGCCCTCGCCGAGCGGCTCCCGGGCGAGCTCGGCGATCGAGAAGGTGATGTTGCCGCCGTCGGCGGCGAGGATCGCGGTGGCGATCGCCGCCACCAGCATCAGCAGCGAGCCGATCAGGGTGTAGACGATCATCTTCAGCGTCGCCGCCGAGGCCGTGAGCCCGCCTTCGCCGCTGCGGTCGTGGCCCCAGGCGCCGAAGAGGAAGTAGAACGGCACCAGCATCAGGTCGAAGAAGAGGACGAAGAGCAGCAGGTCCTGGGCCAGGAACGCGCCTAACGTCGCCGTCTCGGCGACCAGCATCAGGAAGTAGAAGGTCTTCGGCCGCTCCTGCTCGCGCAGCGCCGCGAAGGCGACGCCGCCGACCCAGAGCACCGCGGTCAGCAGCAGCAGGAAGAGGTTGAGGCCGTCGACGCCGAGGCTGTAGTCGACTCCGAGCCCCGAGATCCAGGGCTCGTCGACGACGAACTGCAGGCCGGAGCTGCCGGAGTCGAAGCCGACGACGATCGCGATCGCCAGGCCGAGGGTGGCGAGGGTCCCCAGCACCGCCCACGGGCCGACCGCCCGCCGCGGCAGGAAGAGGCCGACGAGGCCGAACGCGAGGGGTGCCCAGAGGAGCGCGCTGCTCATCAGCTGGCGAGGAGGAAGTAGAGGGCCAACCCGGCGAAGCCGGCGAACAGGAGCAGCGCGTAGCTGCGGACGAAGCCGCTTTGGACGGCGCGGACGACGCCGCCGGCACCGCGGACGGTCTCGGCGGTGCCGGTGACCAGGCCGTCGACGACGAAGCGCTCGAAGACACGGTCGGCGAAGCGGCCGGTTGCCAGCGCCGGGCGGACGACGAGGAAGTCGATCAGCTCGTCGAAGTACCACTTGTTGACGAACAGGGTGTGGAGCGGACGCAGGCGCGCTTCGAGCCGGCGCGGAAGCTCGGCCCGCGCGACGTAGAAGTAGTAGGCGATGCCGATCCCGAGCAGGGAGATCGCGCCGCCGATCCCGAGGCCGATCCATTCCGCCCTTGGCGAGGGATGGATGTGCTCGAAGATCGACGCCTCGAAGACCGGGTGGAGGAAGTTGGTGATCACATGGTCGACGTCGGGAACCTGGACCAGCCCGCCAACCAGCGCCAGCACCGCGAGCACGCCCATCGCCGCCCGCATCGGCCAGTTCTGCTCGGCGATGTGGTGCTCGGCGCCGGGGAAGCCGACGTCGGTGTCCTCCGGCTCGCCCGTCGCAGGGTTCTTCGGCGCCTCGTGGGCGACGTGGCCGGTGTCGATCAGCTCCTGCGCCTCCGCGCACGGCCGGCCGGGCAGCACCCGGAAGACGAGGCGGAAGGCGTAGACGGCGGTCAGCAGTGCGCCGACATAGCCAAGGACGGTGAAGATCACGTACATCCCGCCGCGGGCCTCGGCGAAGGCGAGGATCTCGTCCTTGGAGAAGAAGCCGGAGGTGCTGGGGAAGGCGGCGAGGGCCAGCGCGCCGCAGACGAAGGTGATCGAGGTGAAGCGCATCGCTTTTCCGAAGCCGGACATCCGGTCGATGTTCTGGTCGTTGGCCATCGCGGCGATGATCGAGCCGGCGGCCATGAACAGGAGCGCCTTGAAGAAGGCGTGGGTCATCAGATGGAACATCCCGGCGCTGTAGGCGCCGATCGATACCCCCATGATCATGTAGCCGATCTGGCTCATCGTCGAGTAGGCGATCGCCCGCTTCAGGTCGGTCATCACCAGCGCCATCGTCCCCGCCACCAGCAGCGTCGCCAGCCCGGTGAAGGCGGCGACGTCGGCGGCGGTCGGGGCGAGCTCGAAGAGGACGTGGGTGCGGGCGATCAGGTAGACGCCGGCGGTGACCATCGTCGCCGCGTGGATCAGCGAGGAGACCGGGGTCGGGCCCTCCATCGCGTCGGGCAACCAGGTGTGGAGCGGCAGCTGCGCGGACTTGGCGAAGGCGCCGACGAGGAGCAGCAGGCAGATCGCCGTGATCGTCCACTCGTTGGTCGTGAAGACCTCGGGCGCCCGCTCGAAGACGGTGCCGTAGTCGAAGGCTCCCACCTCGCGGAAGATCAGGAAGGCGGCGAGCACGAGGCCGATGTCGCCGACGACGTTGATCACGAAGGCCTTCATCCCCGCCTTGGTCGCCGTCTCGCGCCGGTACCAGAAGCTGATCAGCGCGTAGGAGGCGAAGCCGACGAAGGCCCAGCCGACGATCAGGAGGACGAAGTTGCCGGCGAGGACCAGCAGCAGCATCGAGAAGACGAAGAAGTTGAGGTAGCTGAAGAAGCGGTGGTAGCCCTCGTCGGACTGCATGTAGCCGTAGGAGTAGAGGTGGATCAGGGTCGAGACGCCGGTGACGACGAGGACCATGAACAGCGAGAGCGGGTCGACGAAGATCCCGAGCTTGATGTCGAGCCCGGCGACGCTGGCGTAGTCCCAGAGCGAGGAGGCGTGGTGGCGCGAGTGGGGCTCGTCGCCGAGCAGGCTGATCGTGGCGGCGACGCCGCAGGCGAAGGCGAGGCCGATCGAGAGCGTGCCGATGATGCCCGCGGCTTTCGCGGGCAGCGCCCGGTAGCCGAGCGCGATCGCGATCGAGCCGAGCAGCGGGAAGAGCAGGACCAGCCAGGCCCAGGCGGTGGCGCTCATCCGCGCAGCTCCCGCAGGTCGTCGACGTTGAGCGGCAGGCGGCGGCGGAAGATGGCGACGATCAGGCCGAGGCCGACGACGACCTCGCAGGCGGCGACGACCATCACGATCACCGCGAAGACCTGACCCTCCTCGTTGCCGACCATACGGCTGAAGGCGACGAGGGCGAGGTTGCCGGCGTTCAGCATCAGCTCCAGGCAGAGCAGGATGACGAGCGGGCTGCGGCGGATGAGGATGCCGACTGCGCCGGTGGAGAAGAGGAGGGCGCTGAGGACGATGTACCACTCGATGCTCATGCGTTCGCCTCACGGCGGCGGTGCGCCAGGACGATGGCGCCGACCGCGGCTAGGAGGAGCAGGAGGGAGGAGGCCTCGAAGGGGAGGAGGAACTTCTCGAGCATCAGCGTTCCGATGGCTGCCGGATCCCCGAAGCCGGCCTCGACGTCGGGTCCGTCGGTTCCCAGGGCGAGGAGGGAGGAGCTGAGGACGGCTACCGAGAGCTCGACGAAGAGGGCTATGCCGAGCAGGGGGGCGAGGAAGCGCTGGCCGGGGATCGGCTCCCAGGCTGACTCGCCGCCGCCGCCGACGTAGGCGACGACGAAGACGTAGAGGACCATCACCGCGCCGGCGTAGACGACCACCTGCGCCGCGGCGACGAAGGCCGAGGTCAGCAGCAGGAACAGCGCCGCCAGCGAGAAGAGGTGGACGATCAGCGCCAGCACCGAGTAGAACGGGTTGCGCAGCGCGATCACGCCGACGGCGCCGCCGAGCGCTCCGATCGCGGAGCCGAAGAACAGCACCTCTTCCATCTATTCGCCCTCGCTTTTCAGCGGCGTCCGTTCGATCGGCTCCGCCAGCAGCATCTCCTTGGTGAAGATCAGGTCGCGGCGGTCGTAGTCGGCCATCTCGTAGTCGTGGCCCATCGTGATCGCGTCGAACGGGCAGGCGATCTCGCAGTAGCCGCAGAAGATGCAGCGGGAGAGGTTGATCTCGTAGACGGCGGCGTAGCGCTCGCCCGCCGAGACCCGGTCGCCGGGGATGTTCTCCGCGGCGACGACGCGGATGCAGTCGGCCGGGCAGGCGGCGGCGCAGAGCGAGCAGCCGACGCATTTCTCCAGGCCGGTGTCCTCGAACTTGTGGAGTTTGTGGCGACCGCGGAAGCGCGGGTAGACCGGCGTCTTCTCCTCGGGGTACTCGATCGTCATCGGCCCCTCGACCAGCCGCGCCATCGTCGTCTTCAGCCCGCGCAGGGTCTCGCCGAAGGCGCGCCAGGTGCCGCCGAGCCCGCCCGGCTCAGGGCCGCGCTGCACCTCGACCACCTCGATCGAGTCGAGGTAGGGGGCCGACTTCGGGTCGAAGCCGTTGCCGTTCTTGGCCGCGCTCACGTGGCCACCACCAGGACCGCGGTGACGAGGACGTTGAGGGTGGCGAGCGGCAGCAGCACTTTCCAGCCGAGGCTCATCAGCTGGTCATATCGAAGACGGGGCAACGTCGCCCTCACCCAGATGAAGAAGAGGACGAGGACGAGCATCTTCGCCAGCATCCAGATCGGGTCGAGGAAGCTCGGGCCGGGCCCCATCCAGCCGCCGAGGAACATCGCCGCGGCGATTCCGGAGACGACCAGGATCTCCATGTATTCGACGAGGAGGAAGGAGCCGAAGCGCATGCCGCCGTACTCGGTCATGAAGCCCTGGACCAGCTCGGCGTCGGCCTCGGGCATGTCGAACGGGGTGCGGTTGGTCTCGGCGAAGCCGGCCAGCATGAAGATCAGGAAGCCGACGAACTGGGGGACGATGAACCACATGTCGCCCTGGGCGTGGACCGCGTCGACCAGCGAGAGGGAGCCGCTCATCATGATCACGCCGAGCAGCGCCAGGCCCATCGAGACCTCGTAGGAGATCAGCTGCGCGGCCGAGCGCATCGCCCCCAGCAGGCTGTATTTCGAGCCCGAGGACCAGCCGCCGAGGACCAGGCCGTAGAAGGCGATCGAGCCGACGGCGAAGAAGTAGAGGATGCCGATCGGGACGTCGATCCCGTAAAGGCCGACCCCGTCCTGGACGTCGCCCCAGGGGATGATCGCCAGCGCCAGCACGCCGGAGACGACCGGCAGCAGCGGCCCGAGGATGAACAGGGTCGAGACCGCGTTCTCGGGCCGGAACGACTCCTTGGAGATCAGCTTGCCGACGTCGGCAAGCGGCTGCAGGAGGCCGAAGGGGCCGACCCGGTTGGGGCCGTAGCGGTGCTGGAAGCGGCCGATCAGCTTCCGCTCGAGAACGGTGAGCAGCGGCAGGATGCCGAAGATCACGGCGAAGATGACGACGCTCTTGGCGACCATGATCCAGGTCGCTTCGGCGAACGTCGTGTCGGCGAGCGGCAGCATCAGGCCTGGATCTCGCTCAGCTTCTCGACCTCGACCTGGACCGGGCCGCCGTTCAGCAGGGCGTTGGCGTTGCCGTCGAGGACGCCCTCGGCCATGAAGACGACGCCCTCGCCGACCCGCTCCTTGACGTGAGCCTCGGCCTCGACGCTGGAGCCGTTCTGGCTGACGCGTACCTTGTCGCCGGTCTTGAGGTCGAGGCGGGCGGCGTCCTCGCGGGAGATCTCGAGGCGCTGCCGCGGGGCGAGGAACTTCAGCGGCGGGTTCAGCTCGGTGATCGGGCCGGCCCAGAGGTCGCGGTAGGTGCCCAAAAGCAAAGCGCCGTTTTCTTGGGCGGGCGGGACCGTCGCGTCGGGGTCTCCAGACGCGACTCCGCGAGGAGTCTGGTCGGGTTGGACCATGCTTATCGGCGCGTCGCGCTGAGTGTCTGGAGACCCCGACCCGACGGTCTCATCAGTTTCGGAAGCGCCGTCTTTGCTGTGGGCTTGCGCGGGAGAGTCCGTTGCTCCTACGTATCCCGGCTTGCTCGTGGCGCCGGTCTCGGTCGGGCCTTGCTCGGAAGAGTCGGTGGCGCCTTCGGGGCCCGGGCGCTCGGAGTCGCTTGGGTGACGGTCGCTGGTGGCTCCCTCGCGGTCCTGCCAGCGGATGCCGCGGCCGCCGATGTCGCTGTCGCTGATCCCGGCGTAGAAGGGGACTGCCTCGGTGAGGGCGGCGAAGGCGGTGGGCTGCGAATCGATGCCGGTGTCGAGGCCCAGCTTCGAGGCGAGCTCGGAGAGGACGATGATGTTGGGAAGGACTTCGGCGGGGCGGGAGGCGCTCGGGCGGACGCGCTGGAGGCGGCCGTCGGGGTGGGTGACGGTGCCGTCTTTCTCGGCGTGGGTCTCGAGCGGGAGGACGACGTCGGCCTTGGCGGTGGTCGCGTTCTCGTGCATCGAGAAGGAGACGAGGAAGTCGCAGGCGGTGAGGGCGGTCTCCCAGGCCTTGGTGTCGGGGAAGTCGCGCAGCGGGTCGGCCCCGAAGAGAATCAGTGCGCTGATCTCGCCCGACTCCAGTCCGGCGCGGATCTCCTCGGTCGACATGCCCGTCGCGGTCTCGGCGAGACCCGGGCCGGCGTCGGGGAGACAGCCCGCCTCGCGCAGGCCGCGGGCGTTGGTGGTGTCGGGAATTTCGAGCAGGCCCGAGCCCTCGCTGCCGGCGATGCCGGCGGCGGAGGCGACCTCGAGCAGCGCCTCGGCGGCGCCGTCCTCACGGGCGATCCGCTCGCCCCAGATGACGACGACCCTGCCGGCTTCGCGCAGCGTCTCGGCAACCGGGGTGGCGACGTTCTCGGCGCCGCCGATCGCGCCCGCCAGCTCGCGGACGAAGTGGGCGCCCTGGCCCGGCGCGTAGCGGGCGATCGCCTCGGCGCCGCCGTCGAGCGCGGTCGGGCGCTCGGTGGCGACGACCAGCTTGGCGCCGTTGCGGCGGATCGCCTTGCGGACGCGGAGGTCGAGGATCGGCGAGCTGTGCAGCGGATCGGTGCCGAGGACGAGGATCGCGTCGGCGTCGTCGATGTCGCGCACCTTCGCCGAGATCGCCGGCTCGGCCAGGCGCCGCAGCACCGCGGCCTTCGGACCGCGCGAGGGGCGCGAGTCGATGTGCGGGGAGCCGAGCGCGTCGCGGACGATCCGCCCGACGAGGAAGCCCTCCTCGTTGGAGGCGTCGCCGACGATCGCCGCGACCTTGCCGCCGGCGCGCTTCAAGCCCGCGGCAACGGCGTCGACCGCCTGTTCCCAGCCGGCCTCGGCGCCGCCCTTCAGCCGCGGGCCGTCGATCCGCTCCTCGGCGTCGAACATCTCGAACCCGTAGCGGCCGCGGTCGCAGAGCCAGCCGTCGTCGACCTCGTGGTTGTCGCGGGTGATCACCCGTTTCACCTTCTCGTCGCGGATGGTGAAGCTGAGGTTGCACTGGCTCGGGCAGAGCGTGCAGACCGAGCCGGCGTGCTCGATGTCCCAGGGCCGGGCGCGGAAGCGGTAGGTGTAGTTGGTCAGCGCCCCGACCGGGCAGATGTCGGTGATGTTGCCGTGGAAGGGGGCGACGTAGGGGCGCTCGTCGAAGGTGCCGACGAAGGTGCGGTCGCCGCGGTCGATCAGCTGCAGCTGGGCGTCTTCGGAGACCTCCTGGCTGAAGCGGACGCAGCGGTAGCAGAGGATGCAGCGCTCGCGGTCGATCGCGACCAGCGGCGAGAGTTCGATCGGCTTCTCGAAGTGGCGCTTTTCGTCGATCACGCGGCTTTTGCCGGGGCCCCAGCCGTAGGAGATGTCCTGCAGCGGGCATTCGCCGCCTTTGTCGCAGACCGGGCAGTCGAGCGGGTGGTTGACGAGGAGGAACTCGACCACCGCGTTCTGGGCGTCTTTGACCTCTTCGGTGCGGGTGTGGACGACCATCCCCTCGCGCACCGGCGTCGAGCAGGAGGTCTGCAGTTTCGGGATCCCCTCGATCTCGACCAGGCACATGCGGCAGGCGCCGACCGGGTCGCCGAGTTTCGGTTCGTAACAGAAGTAGGGGATCTCGACGTCGCCCTTGCGGGCGGCGTCGTGGAGCATCTCGCCCTCGGTCGCGGTCACCTCGCGACCGTCGATCGTGAGCGTCACCTCGCGCCCGGCGCTCATGCCTGCGCTCCCAGCGTCTCGGGCGCGCCCTGGACGACGGCGTGCGGGTCGAGGACCAGCTCGGGGTTGGCCATCACTTCTTCGAACTCCTCTCGGAACTTGCGGACCATCGCCCCGACCGGCATCGCCATCGAGTCGCCGAGCACGCAGAGGCAGTGGCCGATGATGTTCTGCTGGACCGAGCTGACGATGTCGAGGTCCATCGGCGTCGCCTCGCCGCGGACCATCCGCTCCAGCATCTTCACGGTCCAGTTGGTGCCCTCGCGGCAGGGGACGCACTTGCCGCAGGACTCGTGGTGGTAGAAGCGCGCCGTCCGCAGCGCCAGGTGCGGGATCGAGACGCGGTCGTCGCAGACGATGATCGAGCCGGAGCCGAGCATCGAGCCCGCCTCGGCCATCGCCTCGAAGCTGTAGGGGAGGTCGAGGCCCTCTTCGGCGGTGAGGACGGGGGAGGAGGAGCCGCCGGGGAAGAAGGCCTTGATCTCATGACCGTCCTCCGGCCCGCCGGCGATGTCGAAGATCAGCTCGCGGGTGGGGATCCCCAGCTCGACCTCGTAGTTGCCGGGACGGCGGACGCCGCCGGAGATCGAGACGACCTTGGTCCCGGGCGACTGCTCGGTGCCGTACTGGTGGAACCAGTCGGGGCCCTTGTCGACGATGTGGGGGACGTTGGAGAGGGTCTCGACGTTGTTGATCAGGGTCGGCCCGCCGTAGAGGCCCTGCACGGCCGGGAACGGCGGCTTCAAGCGCGGGTTGCCGCGCTTGCCCTCGAGCGCGTCGAGCAGGGCGGTCTCCTCGCCGCAGATGTAGGCGCCGGCGCCGCGGTGGACGACCAGCTCGAGGTCGCGGTGGCAGCCGAGGATGTTCGTCCCCAGGTAGCCCGCCTCATACGCTTCGGCGACTGCCGTGTCGAGGATGTCGGCCTGTTCGTCGTACTCGCCGCGGATGAAGATGAAGGCGTGGCCGGCGTCGGCGGCGAGGGCGGCAAGCGCGATCCCCTCGATCAGCTGGTGCGGGTTGCGCTGCATCAGCTCCCGGTCCTTGAAGGCGCCGGGCTCGGACTCGTCGGCGTTGCAGCAGAGGTACTTGGCCATGTCGCCGCGGGGGAGGAAGGAGGCCTTTTTGCCCATCGAGAAGCCGGCACCGCCGCGCCCGCGCAGGCCCGACTCTTCGAGCCGCTTCAGCACCTCGTCCTGCTCCATCTCCTTGTAAGCGCGCTCGAGCGTCGCGTAGCCGCCGGCCAGCCGCCTGTAGCCGTCCAGCGTGCGCAGCGCCGGGTCCTCGGCGTGCTCGAGCAGGATGCGCTTCTCCAGCCGGTGCGGCATCAGGCGTCCCCCGCCAGTCCGCGCTTGGCCAGTGCCTTGTCAGGGAGGACCTCCTGGCCGGCGCGCAGCTGGTCGATCGCGACGCCCGCCTCGGCTGCCTCCAGCGGCCCGTAGTAGCGCTGATCGATCGAGGCCATCGGGGCGATGTCGCAGGCGCCGAGGCACTCGAACCCGGTCACGTAGAAGTTCGCGTCGTCGCCGCCGGCGGCCTCCTGGAAGGCCTCGAGCAGGCGGTCGGCGCCGCGCATCCAGCAGCTGATGTTGGTGCAGACCTCGATCCGGTGGGTCCCGACGGGCGAGGTGTGGAGGAGGTCGTAGAAGCTCGCGACCGACTCCAGGTAGGCGGGGGTGACCCGCATCACGGCAGCGGCCTGGCGGATCCCCTCCGGGGTGCACCAGCCGTAGCGCTCCTGCACCGCCCACAGCGCCGGGATCGAAGCCGAGCGGCGGTCCGGGTAGCGGCCCATCAACCCCTCGATCCGCTCCCGCAGCTCCTCCGGGCAGCCAACCTCATGAAGCTCAGGAATCTCCTCAGACGAGCGGCCGGGTACCCGACCCTCACGCACAGCTGGATCGACGGGAAGCTCGCTCATCGGTCCACCCCCCCGAGAATCGGGTCGAGCATCCCCAACGAGGCGATCATGTCGGCGACGTAGGTGCCGACGGCCATGTCGCGGAAGGCCTGCAGGTTGACGAAGGATGGGTCGCGGTAGTGGACCCGCGCCGGCTTTGCCGAGCCGTCGGCGACGACGAAGCAGCCGAGCTCCCCGCGCGGGTTCTCGATCGCGTAGTAGACCTCGCCGGGCTCGACCCGGAAGCCCTCGGTGACGAGCTTGAAGTGGTGGATCAGGGACTCCATCGAGGTCGAGAGCTCCGAGCGCGGCGGCAGCACGTACTTGCGGTCGTCGGCGATGTGGGGGCCGTCGGGGAGCGCGTCGAGGCACTGGGCGACGATCCGGCTCGACTCGACCATCTCCGCCACCCGCACCCGGTAGCGGTCGTAGTTGTCGCCGACCGTCCCGACCGGGATCTTGAACTCGACCTCGGGATAGGCGAGGTAGGGGGTGGCCTTGCGCAGGTCCCAGGGCTCGCCGGCGGCGCGCAGCAGCGGCCCGGTCACGCCCAGCTCCAGCAGCCGCTCGCGGGGGACGATGCCGACCCCTTTGGTCCGCGAGAGGAAGACCTCGTTGCGGTCGAGCAGGTCTTCGTACTGGCCGACCCGGATCGGCATTTCCTCGGCGAAGGCGCGGCACTTCGCCTCGAAGCCGAGGGGGATGTCCTCGATCACGCCGCCGACCTGGAAGTAGCGCGTGTGCATCCGCTGCCCGGTCGCCATTTCGAACAGGTCGAGGATCTTGTCGCGCTCGCGGAAGCAGTACCAGAGCATCGAGATCGCGCCGAGGTCGAGCGCGGTGGTGCCGAGCCAGACGAGGTGGGAGTGGATCCGGTTGAGCTCGAGGAAGATCGTCCGCAGGTACTTGGCGCGGGGCGGGATCTCGAGGTCGACCAGCCGCTCGACCGCGCCGCAGAAGGCCTCCATCTGGAAGAAGTAGGAGACGTAGTCCATCCGCTCGACGAAGGGGATGACCTTCCAGTAGCTCTGGCTCTCGCAGGACTTTTCGATCCCGGTGTGGACGTAGCCGATCACCGGCCGCAGCTCGCGCACCATCTCGCCTTCGAGGTCGACGACGAGGCGCAGCACGCCGTGGGTCGCCGGGTGGTGCGGCCCGACGTTGACGGTCATGATCTCGCGGTCGCGATCCACCACCTGCTCAGTCATAACGAGCCTCCGAGTAGGTGAAGGTCACGGGCTCTCCACCAATCGGAAAGTCCCGCCGCTGCGGCCATCCCACATAGTCGTCCGGCATCAGGATCCGAGTCAGATTGGGATGCCCCCGGAACACGATCCCAAAGAAGTCGAACACTTCCCTCTCCTGCGCCTCAGCCGTGGGAAACAGCTCGACACAAGAATCGATCTCCGGCAACTCCCCTCCCGCGGGTGGCGACGATGCGGGACCCGCGCCGGTAGGCGCGGGGGACGTATCGGAGACAGGACCCGCGGGCCGGCGCTCGTCGAGCATCGCTTTGACTCGGATGCGCTCAACTCTGTCGCGGTTGATCAGCTCGTAGTGGACCGCGAAGCGAGGTTGAGCTGGCAGATAGTCAGCCGCGTGGAGGGACGAGAGGAAGGTGTAGCGCTGGCCGGGCTGCTCCTTGAGCCAGCGCAGGACGTCGAGGTTGCGTGCGGGGTCGACGATCAGCGCCGCCTGGTTGCGGTCGAAGGAGGTGGCGAGGACGGCGCCGGGGCAGTCGCGCTCGATTTCCCCCCGGATCAGCTCGAGTCCGGGGGCGTCAGGCAAGGGAGGGCTCCCCGGTCTCTTCGCGAAGGTTTTCCACCGACCGTTTCGCTTCCGCGTAGGCCTTGGCGGCCTCGGGGCTCGGTTCTGAGCGCGGCCCGCCGCGGGCCCACTCCTCGGTGCCGTAGGCGTTGTAACGCCGGCGCCAGCTCTGGTCGGGGTTGCCCATGATCTTGCGCTGCAGCTTGGTGAAGCCGTAGAGGACCGCCTCCGGCCGCGGCGGGCAGCCGGGGACGTAGATGTCGACCGGCATGAACTTGTCGGCGCCCTGGACGACGGCGTAGTTGGAGAACATTCCCGCCGAGGAGGAGCAGGCGCCCATCGCCATCACCCACTTCGGCTCCAGCATCTGGTCGTAGAGGCGGCGGACGACCGGCGCCATTTTGATGCTGACCCGGCCCGAGAGGATGATCAGGTCGGCCTGGCGCGGCGAGGCCCGCAGCGCCTCGGCGCCGAAGCGGGCGAGGTCGTAGCGGGCGGTGACGATCGAGATCGGCGCCTCGATCGCGCAGCAGGCGAGGCCGAAGGTGAGCGGGAAGATCGAGTTCGCCCGCGCCCAGTTCTGGACTTTCTCGAAGGTCGTGGTGACGACGCGCTCTTCGACGTAGCGCTCGAGGTCTTCACCCTCGAGGTCGCCGCGGAGCATGTCGCGGGCGGCCAGCTGCTTCTCGCGCAGGGAGCGGCGCTCTACCTCCAATCCAGGGCCCCCTTCCGCCAGACGTAGACGAAGGCGACGAGCAGGAGGACGACGAAGGTGATCATCTCGCCGAGGACGAGGTAGCTGTCGGCGTCCTTGAGGATCACCCCGATCGGGTAGAGGAAGATCACCTCGATGTCGAAGAGGATGAAGAGCATCGCGACCAGGTAGAAGGTCACCCCGAAGCGCAGCCCCTTGGTCGGCTCGACCGGGATCCCGGACTCGTAGGGCTCGCCCTGGCGCTGCGTCGCCGCCGTCGGCTTCGGCCGCTTCTTCGGGCCGACCAGGTGGTTGACCAAGGCGAAGACGCCCCCGACCGTGAGGCCGAGGAAGGCGAAGACGAGAATCGGGAGGTAGGTCTTGAGCACGGGGAGGTGGAAGTGGCCGGAACCGCTGTTATACACCGACATTGTGACAACTTGCTACATAGTGCTTTTCCGCATCAGCAAGCCGAATCCCGACCCATCTAGGCGGATTTAAGGGTGCTCGGGCTCCACATCGCCGCGGGCATCCTCCTGATCGCCCTCAACGGCGCCGCTTTTGCGGTCGGCGGCATCGCCTGGTTCCGCGATCGGCCCTCGATTCCGTTCTGGTACCTGCTCCGCGCCGCCCAGGCCGCCGTCTTCCTCCAGGCCCTGATCGGCGGCCTGATGGTCCTCACCGGCTACGAGCAGGACGACGGCCTCCACTACCTCTACGGGATCCTCCCTCTCGTCGTCTCCTTCATCGCCGAGGGCGCCCGCGCCGACGCCGCCCACCGCGAGGTGGCCGAGGTCGACTACGAGTCCCTCACCGACGCCGAGAAAGAACCCATCGCCCTGGCCATCGTCCGCCGCGAGATGGGAATCATGGCCGTCAGCTGCGGCGTCATCCTCTTCCTCGGGCTACGTGCGGCAGGGACCAGCGGGCTCTTTTAACTTGCTGCCGGCTCGGCGTCTTGATTTGTCTGGCGCTCGGCTTCTGCTTCCGCCTCGGTTCGCATTAGCTCGAAAGTGCGTTTCACACGTTCTGCATCGTTCACCTCTTTGAGGTAGACGGGGGTGATATTTGGAGCCCGGAGGCGTCTCGCGAAGTAGACGGCCCGCTGTGGCACTCCTCCTCGGCAGACGATCGTCATATGACGGTTGTGCCGCCATGGATCGATCGTGTGAAGAGCCAGCCTACTGCCGTACTTTTTTTTGAGCTGCGCACTTTTCAGCTCGAATGCAGTGATGACCTCGATGTGTTCTTGCGCGCTCAGCAGGTCGACCATCTTTTTTTTGAGCAACCACTCGCCGGTCTCGCAGATGATGTAGACCTCGTCCCTGGGCTGGAGATCTTTGAAAAGGCCCTGGGTGTAGACGCTGAGCGAGGTGATCGTTGGCAGGAGCAGCGCCGAGTCGAACGCCTTGGCGCAGATCTGGTCGTCCGTGGCGTCGATCTCCACCTCCGATCCATCCTGGAGTCGGCGCAGGGCCCGCGCGAGGCGCTTCTCGACGCTAGGTTCTTTGGCTCCGATCTGCGAGATCACATGCTCGGCCTGAAGGTTTGGGACGTATTCCCGTAGCGACCAAACTCTGTCTTGAAGGGTCGGCCGAGCGGCTGGTAGACATAGGTCCGGATCGGACTCGACGACGTCTGGAAGCGCTTTGTTCTCTTTCAGGCCACTGGCCAGGCGCAGCGTGTTCCACGTCTCGAGGGCCGCTACCCCGGCTCCCTCTCTTCTGTACAGCTCGAAGTACGTCCCGCAGCGGTCGAGCGCCAGCCATGAGAGCTGGGCCAGGCCTCGTGCCTTCGCCCCCGAGAAAGCCAACTCGACGATGGTTCGCTTGCGGAGGTACTCGACGTATTCGTCGTGATGCTCGATCGGATCCTTGATCCAGCGATTCAGGGTCGCTGCAGGTCCAAGAACGTCGGCGATGGCTTCGTGTCGATCCGCCGATCGGAAGTCAACGAGGTCGGCGAGGCTCCTCGGGTCAGCACGTTTGCCGGAGCGGTGCCCGATTACGCGGACCAGACGTTTGAGCCATCCGTCGCACTTGGGCTTTGCAGTACGCGGTGCGAGGCTGTCGGCGGGTAGGAAGAACTTAGGTTCGTCACGCTTCTCCTGGTCATGGAGAGAGTCCTTCTTGGGGTTTAGCCGCTCTGTGGCGATCGCCTCGCGAACCGTTTTCGAGAGGGGCTTGTGGCTGAGGTCGTATATCTCGAGCTGCTCTGGAATTCGCAGCAGACGATGCAGATCGAACCCGGTCATCGCCGATCCGACGTTCACGATCACCGCCATTTCGCTTCTGAGCAGCTTTTCGACCACTTCCATCAGCTTCTGGGAGAGCTTGTAGTACGCCTCTCGAGTGAGACGGAGACTCTCCGGCTCAGTCGCCGTCCCGTGCAGCTTGATGTACAGGGGGAGGTATCCGGAAGCGTCAGGGTCGGTGACCACGCTGAAGCAGTCTCGGTCGGATACCAGCCGGTGGTAGGCGTCTGGGCCCAGCTCGTCGTCGAGCGACTGGTCGAGCAACTCGTCGAAATTGAAACTGATGATCGCGTCGAGGAAACGGTGCTTGAGCAGGTGTGCGAGCAGCTCGTACCCGAGGATCGTCGGGTGTCGAAGCGCATACCGTTCAGAGATGACTCTGCGTACGTGCTCCGTGACCTCGGGAGTGCGGCTCAGTGCTGCGATGCGAGTCTCGAAGTCTTCCGGATCCAGGTCGTACACACGCTGAAGGCGGAACAGCTCGGCTTCCCATGCCTTTTCTTCAGATCTGAACTCATTCTCGAGGTCCGCTACGAGTTCACGTCCCCGACCCAAGATCGGTGCGCTCCCGCCGGCCCCGACAACGGCGACGCACCGGGCTCGCTGGCGCAGGAACATCGGCTCAGACGTACGGTTGCGCTGAAGTTGACGCCGTGTCTTGACATCGGGAATCGACACCCGCAGATGTCGCGCGATGAGGCGGTCGGCGAGCTTGGAAAGATCACTGTTTTGGGTATCGGCTGCCAGCATCGCTTCACCACGCAGGGCGATCAGCGAACTCCCCGCTTGCTCCCCTCCAGTCATAACTCTATGACGGACAGGAGTTTTTTGCTCCAGTCCCCTAGTCACTGTACTGACGCCACAAGCGCGATCGTCCCTCGCTCATCGGGGAGCATTTGCTCACTTGGGTTCCGATGGCTTGCCCGTGGGGCTACCCCAACGGCCGGTACTGGTCGCCGTGGAAGACAAGTGGAGCGCCCTACCTCGACTCCAGCACCCGCACGTCGCCGGTGACGATCACGTGGTCCGGCGGATATAAAAGCAGCCTTTCGAACTCCCGCCGGTCGAATCGCACCTGGTCCGTGAGGGGGACGGGCCTTGCGTTCTGCACGAACTGCCACAACGCTTCGATCGCTTGTCGGTTCCCTGTCGCTCTGGTGGCGCCATGTCGATCTACCGGCAGAAATGCAGCCGGCTCAATCGCCGAGCCGGCAATTCACCTTCTATACGAAGGTCAACTGCCGGTTCGTTCGAGTCGGACGGAGCCTTGGTTTTCCGCCCACTGGATCGCGGCGAGGATGGCGAAGAGGGTGCCGGTCGCGAGGTGGAAGATCGCGTCGTTGGCGTTGCTGGGGAAGGTGAAGACCCAGGCCGGCTGCTCGGTGAAGAAGGCCCAGATGCCGGTGATCCAGAGCGCCGCTGCGGCGTAGACGTCGTAATAGAACGCCCAGTCGGGTCGGCGGGCGAAGTAGAAGGCCGGCAGGAAGAGGAGGAATCCCGAGAGCGCGTGGACGCCGTTGAAGTCGACGCCGAGGACCTTCTCGGTCGGGGCGTCGGCGCCGAAGTGGAAGCTCGGCTCGGCGATGAAGCCCGCCGTCGCCCAGAGCAGCTGCAGGGCCGCCAGCACCACCAACGCCTTCTGCCCGAAGGTCCAGTCGCTCATCGAGGCGGCAATTATCCACCTATAGGGAGGGTTTTTGCCGGTTCGTTTTCTCTGCTCAATCCAGCGGGCGGTACTCGCCGCCGTGGAAGACGAGCGGGTCGCCCTCCCTCGCCTCCAGCGCCCGCACGTCGCCGGTGACGATCACGTGGTCGCCGGCGGAGATCACGTCGCGGAGGTCGCAGGCGATCCAGATCAGGGCGTCGTCGATGGCGGGGACGCCGTCGCGGTCGCTCCAGCTGACGCCCGCCCACTTCTCGGCCACCGGGGCCTTGGTGGCGAAGGCGCGGGCGATCGGCTCCTGGCCGGCGTGGAGGACGCTGACCCCGAAGCTGTCGGCGGCCTGGACCGCGAGCAGGGTGCGGGAGCCGCGGTCGAGGCAGGCGAGCATCATCATCGGCTCGATCGAGAGCGAGGAGACGGCGTTGGCGGTCGCTCCGGCCGGTCCGTCGGGGCCGCTGGCGGTGACGATCGTGACTCCGGTAGGGAGCCCGGCCAGGGCGGCGCGGAAGCTGGCTGGATCGGGCGCGGGCATCGTCAGAGAGCGAGATCGGCTCCAGACAATATGATGCCCGCCGCATGCGTCCGCTGCTGATCATCGGAATGGTCGCCGCCGCCCTCGGGCTTTCCGCCTGCGGCTTTGGCGAAGAGGGCATCTCCGTCTCCGACGAGAACCAGGAGGGCGCCGTCCTGTTCGCCAACCACTGCGCCGGCTGCCACACCTTGAGCGCCGCCGGGGCGCAGGGGAGCGGCAACCGGGGCGAGCGCACCCAGGGACCGAACCTCGACCAGCGCGTCGAGACCTACGACGACGTCCTCTTCGCGATCCAGAACGGCGGCTTCTCCGGGGCGATCATGCCCCAGAACATCGTCGTCGGCGAGGAGGCCGAAGCGGTCTCCAAATTCGTCGCCGAGTACGCCGGCTCGGAAGCCGAAGAGGCTCCGCGTCCCGGCGAAAGCGGCGAAACCGAAGCCGACGAAACTCCCTAAGGGCGGCGCCCATGCTCGACCTGAAGGCGATCCGCTCTGATCCCGAGCGGTTCAAGGCCGCGCTGGCGCGGCGCGGCGCGGCCGATCAGGTCGATGAGCTGCTCAGGCTGGACGCCCGCCGCCGCGAGCTGCTGCCGGCGGTCGAGAACGCGCAGGCCGAGCGCAAGACGCTGTCGAAGCAGATCGGCGAGAAGAAAAAGGCGGGCGAAGACGCCGAGGCCGAGGGGCTGATGGCGACCGTGCAGGGGCTGAAGGAGCAGATCGAGTCCGGCAAAGCGGAGCTGGAGCAGGTCGAAGCGAAGCTCGACGAGCTGGCGCTGACCCTGCCCAACCTCCCCGATCCCGACGCGGCGGAAGGGATGACCGAGGAGGACGCGGTGGTCCTGCGCGAGGTGGGAGAGAAACCTCAGTTCGACTTCGAGCCGCGCGACCACCTGGATATCGGGACCGAGCTGGGAGTGATCGAGATGGAGGCCGCCGCCCGTCTCTCCGGCTCGCGCTTCGCCTACCTCCTCGGCGACCTCGTCCTGCTCGAGCTGGCGCTGGTCCGCTTCGCGATCGAGCTGGTTCGGGCCGAGGGGCACGAGCCGGTGGTGCCGCCGGTGCTGGTCCGCGAAGAGGCACTCGAGGGAACCGGCTTCCTCCCCGGCGACCGCGACCAGATCTACGAGATCCCCAAGGACGAGCTCTTCCTCACCGGCACCTCCGAGGTTGGGTTGGCCGGCCTACATGCCGATCAGATCCTTGACGTGAACTCCCTGCCGCTCCGCTACTGCGCCTTCTCGACCTGCTTCCGCCGCGAGGCGGGGGCCGCCGGCCGCGACACCCGCGGCATCTTCCGCGTCCACCAGTTCGACAAGGTCGAGATGTTCTCGTTCGTCGAGCCGGATCAGTCGCGCGAGGAGCACGAGCGCCTGCTGGCGATCGAGGAGCGGATCCTGACCGAGCTCGAGATCCCCTACCGGGTCGTCAACGTCGCCGTCGGCGACCTCGGCGCGCCGGCGGCGAAGAAGTACGACTGCGAGGCCTGGATCCCAAGCCAGGGCCGCTACCGCGAGCTCACCTCCTGCTCCAACACGACCGACTACCAGGCGCGCCGGCTCGGCGCCCGCTACCGGCCCGCCGAGGGGGAGGCGCCCCAGGTTCTGCACACGCTGAACGGCACCGCCTGCGCCGTCGGCCGCACGATCATCGCCCTGATCGAGAACCGGCAGGAAAGCGACGGGAGTTTCACGCTACCCAAAACTTTGCACCGATTCGGATCGCCTGAAAGAATCGGCGCCGCATGAGTACGAGCGTGCGGGATGCCAAACGAGTTGTGCTCTGCGACGACCACGAGATCGTCCGCGAGGCGATCAAGTCGCGCATGGCCAACTCACCCATTGTCGAAATCGTCGGCGAGGCCAGCAACGGCCGCGACGTGGTCGAGGCCGTCAAAGAGCTGGAACCAGACGTCCTCATCATCGACGTCGAGATGCCGAAGCGCGACGGGATCGAGGCGACCAAGGAGGTCCTCAAAGTCCGGCCGCGGACGAAGGTGATCATCTTCACCGCCCACGCCCAGCCGGACCTGCTCGCTCTCGCGCTCCGCGCCGGCGCTTCCGGCTACGTGTTGAAGTCGGCCCCGGCCGAGGACATCGCCAAAGCGGTGAAGGCGGTGACCGGGGGAGGCACCTTCCTCGGCGGCGACTTCGCCGGCGGCAAGCCCTCCGAGGTCGAGAAACTGCTCGAGCTCTCGCCGCGCGAGCGCCAGATCCTCGAGCTGCTGGCGGAGGGTCTGCGGGTGAAAGAAATCGCCGACCGGCTGCAGCTGAGCCCGGCGACCGTCCACACCCACGTCCGCAACGCGATCGCCAAGCTCGAGGTCGACACCCGCACCGAGGCAGTGGCGCTGGCGGTGCGGTTCAGCTACCTCGGCGCCGGCGGCGGCGCGCTCTAGCGCCCAGTTCCGTCGCGGCGTCCTCTGCTTCGCGTCCGGGCGCCGCTAGCTGCCTACTCCTTCTTCTCCAGGGTCAGCGCGCAGCCGTTGATGCAGTAGCGCTGGCCGCCGCGGTCGGCGGGCCCGTCGTCGAAGACGTGCCCGAGGTGGGCGTCGCAGTGTTTGCAGACGACCTCGGTCCGCCGCATGAAGAGGCTGTTGTCCGGCCGCAGCTCGACGTGCTCGAGGTTGGCGGGCTCGGTGAAGCTGGGCCAGCCGGTGCCGGAGTCGAACTTGGTGTCGGAGGAGAAGAGCTCGGTGCCGCAGCAGACGCAGCGATACATCCCCTCCGCCTTCTCGTCGACATAAGGGCCGGTGAAGGCACGCTCGGTTCCGGCCTTACGGGTGACCTCGAACTGCTCGGGGGTGAGCTGCTCGCGCCACTCCCCCTCGGATTTCTCGATCTTCGTCGCCATCTTTCTCCTTTCGCTCTGTGAGAAAAGAGTACGCCCCGGGTAGCCTCGGCCCATGAAGCGCAGGGGCGCGATCGCGGTTCTCCTCACGCTGGCGGCGCTCGCCTCGCTGTCCGGCACCGCCGGCGCCGCCTGCCCCGGCCAGGGCAACGCGAACGCGTCCGCCGCCGCGCAGGAGCAGACGATGCTCTGCCTCGTCAACCAGGCGCGCAGGCAACGCGGGCTGGCGCCGTTCGCGGCCCCGGGTTCGCTGGCCCAGGCCGCCGCCCGCAAGTCGGCCGACATCCTTCGCTGCGACCAGTTCAGCCACGAAGCCTGCGGGCGCGAGTTCACCTACTGGATCGAGCGAACCGGCTACGGCGGTTGCGGCTGGGCCGAGAACATCGCCTACGGGACCGGCAGCTTTGCCACTCCCCGCTCGATCTTCCGCGGTTGGATGAACTCCTCCGGCCACCGCCGCAACATCCTCGGTTCCTACGACGACATCGGGATCGGCCTGCAGGTGGGCAACCTCGCGGGCACTGGCGGCGCCCACGTCTGGACGCAGCAGTTCGGCAGTCGCTGCCGGTAGCGTGGCGGCGTGCTTGCCGCCTTCTACGAGCGTGACGGAGACCTCTTCCGCGCCACCGAGCTGACCCGCGGGCCTTGGGATCCAGGCGCCCAGCACGCCGGCCCGCCCGCCGCCCTGCTCGGCCACGCGATCGAGGCGCTGCCGGAGGCGGACGGGTTCCAGGTCGGCCGCGTCACCTTCGAGATCCTGCGCTCGGTCCCGATCGCGCCGGTCCGGGTGGAGGCACGCGTGGTGCGCCCGGGGCGGCGGGTGCAGATGGTCGAGGCGGAGCTGAGCGACGCCGAGGGGGAGGTTCTGATGCAGGCGCGGGCGTGGCTGATCCGCACCGCCAAGCTCGAGCTGCCGGGCGAGGCGCTGGTCGCCAGCCAGCCGCCTCCGCCGCCGGAGGATGGCTCGCCGGCCGAGTTCTTCCCCACCGGCCAGGAGCACGGCTACCACTCGGCGATGGAGGTGCGGTTCGTCGCCGGCGCCTTCATGGAGGCGGGGCCGGCGACCGCCTGGCTGCGGATGCGCCACCCCTTGATCGCCGGAGAGGAGACGACGCCGCTGCAGCGCGTGCTGATCGCCGCCGACGTCGGCAACGGCATCAGCGCCGCGCTCGACATCCGCCGTCACATCTTCATCAACGTCGACCTCACCGTGCAGCTGGAGCGGATGCCGAAGGGCGAGTGGGTGGGGGTGGACGCGGTGACCCTGCCGCGGCCGAGCGGGGTCGGAACCGCCGAGTCGACCCTCTTCGACGTCGACAACGGGCGGATCGGCCGCGGGTTGCAGACGCTGCTGATCAGCGAGCGCTAAGGCGCCTCTTCGGCGGTCCGCGGCCGCAGCCGGAGGAGCACCATCAACGCCGCCGAGACGCAGACCGCGGCAGCGAAGAAGAAGGCGGCCTCGTAGCCGGCAAGCGCCGCGACCAGCCCCGCCAGCGGCGCCCCGAGCCCAACCCCGGCGTCGAAGAAGGCGGTGTAGGTCCCCATCGCCGCGCCCCGTGCCCGTTCCGAGACGCGACCGAGGGCGATCAGCATCAGCGCCGGGTTCAGCAGCGAGAAGGCCGCCCCCATCACCAGCCCGCCGGCGATCGCGACGGGCAGCGTCTGGGCAACCGCGATCAGCGCCAGGCCGACCGCCTCGCCCAGGGTGGCGACGATCGCCACCCGCGCCGGACCGACGCGATCGGGGAGGTGGCCGAAAGCCAGCCGCGTGAGCACGAGCATCGCCGCGAAGGCGGCGAAGACGGAGGCGCCCTGATCGATCCCCCGCGCTTCGAGGTGGAGGACGACGAAGGTGGCGATCGCCGCGTAGCCGCTCGAGGCAAGGGCGATCGCGAAGCCGGGGCCGACCGCCTCCGGGGCGATCAGCGGGTGCGGCTCGGCGTGCTCGAGGGGGACGAAGGGGTCGCGCGCGGCGAGGGCGAAGAGGGCGCCGACGATGGGCAGGATCCCGGCGAAGATCCAGACGGCGGTGTAGTCGCCGAGGTCGAGCAGCAGCTCTCCGACCAGCGGTCCGACGGCGAGGCCGCCCCAGACCGCCAGTCCGTAGAGGCCGAGCACCTGTCCCCGCCGCTCGTCCGGCGCCAGGTCGACGATCCAGGCCGAACCGGCGGTATAGACGGCGCCCTCGCCGGCACCGAGGAGGAGGCGGGCGACGATCAGGCCGGCGATTCCCAGGCTCGGCAGGTAGAGCAGGCCGCTGACGGCCACCAGCACCGCCCCGGCCAGGACGATGGGCTTGCGGCCGCGGGTGTCGGCGAGCCGCCCGGCGACCGGCCGCAGCAGCAGCCCGGTCACCGCGTAGGCGCCGATCACCACCCCGACGGCAAGGTCGCCGGAGTCGAGCGGGCCGTGGACGTAGCGGGGCAGGACCGGCAGCACCGAGCCGACGGCGACGAGGCCGCAGAAGGTGACGGCGAAGACGCCGGCGAAGCTGAGGCCGGGCCGGAGCTCCCGTTCGGGGGCCGGTGCCGCGGTGGCGCTCACGCCAGCAGGCCGCTGAGATCCTCGAGCAGGTGGTCGGGCGCCGGCTCGGCGACCCCCGCCTGCTCGCGTGAGGTGGTGCCGCTGAGGACGAGGATCGTCTCCAGCCCCGCGTTGCGGCCACCCTCGATGTCGGAGGAGACGCGGTCGCCGACCATCGCCAGCCGCCCGCCGCCGGCCGCCTCGATCGCCATCTCGAAGAGGTGGTGTTCGGGCTTGCCGGCAATCGCGGCCCGCCGGCCCGAGGCAGTCTCCACCGCCGCCAGCACCGCTCCCGTCCCCGGCACCTCACCGCCCGGGAACGGCATCGTGGGGTCGCGGCTGGTGGCGAGGAGGGCGGCGCCGCGGTCGAGGGCCTGCTTCGCGGCCAGCATCTCCCGGTAGTCGAACCCGCGGTGGCCGGAGACGACGACCACCTTCGCCTCCCGCGCCTGCTCGCAGTCGAGCAGGTGGAGGCCGCTGGCGGCGACCATCTCCTTCAGCGGCTGGGCGCCAATCACGAAGGCACCCCCGTTCTCGCCCGCCGCCTCGGCGGCCAGTCGCGTCACCACCATCCCGGCGGTGACGATCTGCTCCGGGGCGACGTGGACGCCGAGTTCCAGCAGCCGCTTCGCGTAGGTGGCGGGCGGCTTGCCGGGGTTGTTGGTGACGAAGACGAGCCGCTTGCCGGCGTCGAGCAGAGCCCGCAGCGCCTCTGGAGAGCCCGGCACCGGGTCACGGCCGATCCAGACGACGCCGTCGAGATCGACCAGGAATCCGTCGAAGCGGTCGGCGAGGGGCATCGGCCGCAGGCTAACGAGCCGGCCGCTGATTTCTCGATACGGTGCCGAGCCGTGAGCGCCAACGGACCAGTCGTGGTCGCCACCGATCTCCACCGTCGCTTCGGCGAGGGCGATACCGCCGTCGATGCGCTGGCCGGCGTCAGCACCGGCTTCGAGCGCGACCGCTTCACCGCGATCATGGGCCCCTCGGGCTCGGGTAAGTCGACCCTGATGCACATCCTCGCCGGCCTCGACAAGCCGACCTCCGGCAAGGTCGAGCTCGACGGCGTCGACATCACCCACCTCGACGACGGCGAGCTGACGAAGCTGCGCCGCGACAAGCTCGGCTTCGTCTTCCAGTTCTTCAACCTGCTGCCGGTGCTGACCGCGGAGGAGAACCTGGTCCTGCCGCTCTCGATCGCCGGCCGCAAGCCCGACCAGGGGTGGGTCGACCAGCTCGTCCGCACCGTCGGCCTCGAGGACCGGCGCACCCACCGTCCCTCAGAGCTCTCCGGCGGCCAGCAGCAACGCGTCGCCGTCGCCCGGGCGCTGGTCAGCAAACCGGCCGTCGTCTTCGCCGACGAGCCGACCGGCAACCTCGACTCGAAGGCAAGCGCGGACGTGCTGCGGTTGCTGCGCCAGGCGGTCGACGAGTTCGGCCAGACCGTGGTGATGGTCACCCACGACCCGGTCGCCGCCGCCCACGCCGACCGCCTGATCACGCTCCAGGACGGCCGCATCGTCAGCGACGCCGCCCCCGGCTCGGCGGACGAAGTCATCGAGCTGCAGAAGCGGCTTGACTAGCCTCGGCCTCAAGAGCCTCTGGGCTCGCAAGGTGCGTGCCCTGACGACGACCCTGGCGGTCGTGATCGGGGTCGCCTTCGTCGCCGGCACCTACATCCTCACCGACACGACCTTCGCCGCCTTCGACGAAATCTTCGCCGACTCGCTGGCGAAGACCGACGTCGTGATCACGGCCAAGGACGAGGTCCGGCAGGAAACGGGGGAGGTCCCGAGCTTCAAAGCCGACGTCCTCACCGAGGTGAAGGGGGTCGACGGGGTGCGGGTCGCGGTGGGGCAGATCTTCTCTCCGGGCGCCCTGCTCGATGCCGACAACGAGCAGATCGGCAGCCAGTTCGCGCCGAAGTTCATCACCTCGAACCTGCCGGAGTCGCTGGAAACGCAGACCTACGTAGAGGGGCACCCGCCCCGCAACGCCCGCCAGGCGACCCTCGACGAGAGCGCCGCCGAAGAGGCCGGGCTCGGCATCGGCGACCGGCTGAAGGTCGCCTCGGTCGAACGCCTCTCCTCCTACCGCATCGTCGGGCTGACGAAGCTCGGCGAGGCGTCCTGGGGTGGGGCCAGCATCGCCGGGCTGACCTTGCCCGAGGCGCAGCGGATCACCGCCAAGCGGGGCGAATTCGACCAGATCCTGATCGCCGCCGACGAGGGCGTCTCCGAAGCGACGTTGAAGCGCCGGGTGCAGGCTCGGGTCGCCGACCCCTCGTTGCTGGTCGAGACCGCCAAGGAAAACGCCGAACGCAACTCCGACCAGATCCGCAGCGACCTCGGCTTCCTGCGGATCGCCCTGCTCGTCTTCGCCTTCGTCGCCCTCTTCGTCGGCGCCTTCCTGATCTTCAACACCTTCTCGATCACCGTCGCCCAGCGGATCACCGAGTTCGGGATGCTGCGCACGCTCGGCGCCTCGCGCGGGCAGATCCTCAGCTCGGTCGTGATCGAGGCGCTGGCGATCGGGGTGCTGGGGGCGCTGGTCGGCCTCGCCGGCGGGTTCGCGATCGCCAAGGGGCTGAACGCCCTCTTCGTCGCGATCGGGATCGACCTGCCCACCACCGGCCTGGTGATCGAGACCCGCACCATCCTCGTCTCGCTGGCGATCGGGATCGTCGTCACCCTGGTCTCCTCGCTGGTGCCGGCGCTGCGCTCGACCCGGGTGCCGCCGATCGCGGCGCTGCGAGCGTTCCAGGTGCCCGCCAGCCGGCGCCGGCGCGCGGCCTACGCGGCCCTGGCGGCGCTGCTGGCGGGGGCGGGGATGGCGATGCTGCTGATCGCCCTCTTCGGGGGGGCGAGCGGCGGCAGCGCCGCCGGCCTGATGGGGGTCGGGGCCGTCGCGGTGATCCTCGGGGTCTCGCTGTTCAGCCCGCGCCTGGTCCGACCGCTCGCCTCGCTGGCGGGGCGGCCGCTGGAATGGATGCGGAAGTTGACCGGGCGGCTGGCCCGCGAGAACACGCAGCGGAATCCGTCCCGGACCGCGGTCACCGCCGCCGCGCTGATGATCGGCCTCGCCGTCGTCGCCTTCGTCACCGTCTTCGCCGCCGGGATCAAGAGCTCGATCGCGACTGCGGTCGATGAGAGCTTCCAGGGTGAGCTGGTGATCCAGAACACCGACGGCTTCTCGCCGATCTCCCCGCGCGCCGCGGAGGTGGCTCGCGGGGTGCCGGGCGTCGAGCTGGTCTCGACCGTGCGCGCCGCCCAGGCGAAAGTGCTGGGCAGCGGCGCCAAAGAGCGGGTTTCCGCGCTCGCCGCGGACGCCGGCGAGGTGCTGACGATCGACTGGACCGAGGGCGGGCCGGAGACGCTGCGCAATCTCAGCGACGGCCAGGTGATCGTCGACAAGTCCCTGGCCGACGACGAAGGCCTCGAGGTCGGCGACAGCATCCGCTTCCTCACCCAGATCGGCCAGCGGCCGAAGCTGGAGGTCGCCGGCGAGTTCGAAGACAAAGCGGACCTGCTCGGCGGCGCGATCGTCACCCAGGCGCTGATGGCCTCGCAGTTCGACCAGCGCGACGACTTCCTCGATTTCATCAAGCTGGAGTCGGGGGCCGATGCGGAGAAGGTCCAGGCGGGGCTGGTCAAGTCGATGGACCGCGACTTCCCGACCGCCGAGGTCCGCAACCAGCAGGAACTGAAGGAAAACCAGGAAGAACAGATCAACCAACTGCTCGGCCTGATCTACGCGCTGCTCGCCCTGGCGGTGATCGTCTCCCTGTTCGGGATCGCCAACACGCTGGCGCTCTCGATTCACGAGCGCACCCGTGAGCTGGGGATGCTGCGGGCGATCGGGATGTCGCGTCGCCAGGTGCGGACGATGATCCGCTACGAGGCGGTGATCACGGCGTTGATCGGGGCGATCCTGGGGATGGCCCTCGGCCTCGTCTTCGCCGCGCTGATCGCCCAGCCGCTGAAGGACGAAGGGTTCGTCCTCTCCTATCCGGTCGGCTCCCTGATCGTGCTGCTGGTGCTGGCGGGACTGGCCGGCGTGGTGGCCGCGATCGCGCCGGCGCGCCGCGCCTCGCGGTTGGACGTCCTGCAGTCCCTGCAGTACGAGTAACTACGCGCTGAGGCCCGTCCGCAGCGCCGCCGCGGCTTCCAGCATCGCGTGGTGTGCCGAGGGGCAGATCGCGGTCAGGTTGGCGTAGGTGTGGACGAGGCCGGGGTGGCGCCGCAGGGTGACCCGGACGCCGGCGTCTCGCATCCGCAGGGCGTAGGCCTCGCCCTCGTCGCGCAGCGGGTCGAAGCCGGCGGTGGCGAGGTAGGCGGGCGGGAGGTTGCCGAGGTCCTCTGCTGCGAGGACGGCGACACGCGGGTCGCTGCGGTCGACTCCCGGCGGCAGGTAGCGGTCCTCGAACCAGTCCATGTCGTTCTTCGTCAGGAGGAAGCCCTCGCGGAAGGTGCGTCGCGACGGCATGTCCTCGGTCGTGGTGACCGGGTAGATCAGTAGCTGCATCGCCGGCGGCGTCACCTCCTCTTCCCGCGCCAGCAGGCAGGTCGCCGCCGCCAGGTTGGCGCCGGCGCTGTCGCCGCCGACTCCGATCCGCGCCGGCTCCACGCCGAAGCGGGCGGCGTTGGCCCTGGCCCACGCGTAGGCGGCGAAGGCGTCTTCGGCGGCGGCCGGAAAGGGGTGCTCGGGGGCGAGCCGGTAGTCGACCGCCAGCACCTGGACCCCCGCGTGGGCGGCGAGGAAGCGGCAGGGACGGTCGTGGGTCTCGAGGTCCCCGATCACCCAGCCGCCCCCGTGGTAGTAGACGAGCAGCGCCGAAGGAGTCGGCCCGGGCGGCACGTAGAGCCGTGCGTCCATGGTCCCCGCGGGGCCGGGGATCTGGAGCGGCTCGACCCTCGCCATCGGGATCGGCTCAGGTCCGCCGACAACCGCCGCCTCCCGCCGCCGCTCCACCCGCGCCTCCTCGACGGCAAGCCCTTCGCTGAGGCTGTCACTACGCGCCAGCTTCGCGATCTGCACCAGCGCATGAACGTCACTCGCCAGCGTCTGCCCATCCATCTCCGGCGGCGCCCCGAACAACCGCCTCTGCACCCCCCGCGGGAGCCCACAAACGAACCGAAGCAGTCGATGCTCCGCGGCAGGGGACAAGCGTGGAAGCGCTGGCACGGCTTGAGGCTATGCCACGAGTAGCGGGAGAAGGTCTCGACCTATGCCGCGGCCCGAGTTCGCCCAGGGGTGTCCGAGCATCCAGCGCAGGACACCCCTGGGCGCCCAGCGCCCCCGAAGTACGGATGTCACACACCAGCGCACAAGGGCCGGAATAAAGTGGATTTATGGCGCCGATCCGAGGTCTCCCCCCGGGCCCAAGGATGTCGCGAGCCTTGCAGACCGCGATCTGGTCCCGCCAGGCCCAGTGGTTCCTCGAGCAGAGCCGCGCCCGCTTCGGCCCGATGTTCAGCGTCAAGATCGCCTACGAAGGCGACTGGGTGATGGTCTCGGACCCGGAGCTGGTCAAACAGGTCTTCACCGGCGATCCCCGCGTCTTCCACGCCGGTGAGGGCAACCAGATCCTGCGGCCGATCCTCGGCGACAACTCGGTCCTGGTCCTCGACGAGAAGAAGCACATCGGCCAGCGCAAGCTGCTGCTGCCGCCCTTCCACGGCGAGCGGATGCAGGCCTACGGCGAGAAGATGACCGAGATCGCCGCCCGCGAGATCGAGAGCTGGCCGACCGGCGTCCCCTACAAGCTGCGGCCGCGGATGCAGGCGATCACCCTGGAGATCATCATCGAGACCGTCTTCGGCGTCCACGAGGGCGAGAGGATGGGCCCGCTGCGCGACGCCCTCCGCAACTTCCTCGACCTGACGACCAATCCCGCCGTGCTGCTGCCGGTGCTGGCGATCGGTCCCGACCGGATCAACCGCATCCCCGCCTTCCGCCGCCGGGTGGAGCGGGTCGACGCGCTGATCGCGCAGGAGATCGCCGAGCGGCGGCGGGCCGAGGACCTGGCCGAGCGCGAGGACGTGCTCTCGATGTTGCTGCTCGCCCGCCACGAGGACGGCAGCCCGATGAGCGACGCCGAGATCCGCGACGAGCTGCTGACCCTGCTCGTCGCCGGGCACGAGACGACCGCCACCGCCCTGTCCTGGGCGATGGAGCGGCTGACGCGGCACCCCGAGAAGCTGGAGCGGCTGCGGGCCGAGGTCGAGGCCGGGGAGGAGGAGTACCTGACGGCGACGATCCAGGAGACGCTGCGGCTGCGGCCGGTGATCGTGCTCGTCGTCCGCAAACTGACCGAGCCGGTCGAGCTGGGCGGCTACGAGCTCCCGGCCGGCGCCGGAGTCACCCCCTGCATCCACCTGATCCACCGCGACCCGCAGATCTACCCCGAACCGGAGCGGTTCCTCCCCGAGCGCTTCCTCGACAACCCGCCCGGCACCTACACCTGGATCCCCTTCGGCGGCGGCGTCCGCCGCTGCCTCGGCGCCGCCTTCGCCCAGTTCGAGATGGCCGTCGTGCTGCGCGAGCTGGTCCGCCGCCACCAGATCGAGCCCGCGAGCCCCGCCTCCGAGCGCCCCTTCCGCCGCGCGATCACCGAGACCCCGCGCCACGACGCCGAGGTGATTCTCAACTGAGGTAGTGGGGTAGGGAAGCGGCAATGAAGCCCGGCAGCCGCGAGACGATCCCGACCATCTCCGAGGTCGTGCGCGAGGCGACGGCGATCTGCGATCCCGAGGGGACCGACACCGCCGTGATTGGCCTCTTCGAGAGCTTCGAGGACGACGACCGCCCCGCCACCGCGGCCGAGGACCTGCAGGGCGAGCTGCTCAGCACCGTCCGCGGGATCGACCCCGAGGGCGACAACCCCGCTGCCCTCGCCGCCGCAGCGGCGGCGATCTGGCTCGCCACCAACCCGAGCCAAGCCGACAACGGCGACCACGTCCTCCGCGAGGGCACCCGCCTCGTCTTCGAAGGCAATCCCCCCGAGCCCGTCGCCGCATGGCTCGGGGCTCGGGGTGTAGAGCTTTAAGACTTCAGGAGCGGCTCAGCCGCAGCCGGTGTTGTTGCCGCACGAAGAACACGTGTAGCAACTGCCCGTGCGCTGCATCATGCCGCCGCACTGCTCGCAGGCCGGGCCGAGCTCGAGGCCCTGCATCTTCGCCGGCCGAACAGGGGGGGTTTCGGTCAGGGCCGCGGCTGCCGGAACCGGCGCCTCGGACTTCGCCGCTGGGGCCCCGTTGCCGTTGCCCCCGTTCGAGTGGCCGTTGCCGTTCGCCGGGCCGGCGGTGTCGGTCGGGACCCCGAGGCCCAGCTGGGCGGTCTCGGCTTCCTTCTTGCTGCGCACCTCCTGGGTCATGATCCCCAGTTCCTCGAGCGTTTCGGTGTCGTCGATGAAGCGGCTCGCAACCCAGCGCATGATGTAGTCCGGCAGCGATTTGGCGAAGGGGATCTCCGGGTTCTGCGTCATCCCCTCCGGCTCGAAGCGCATGTAGCTGAACTTCTGGACGAAGGTCTCCAGCGGCACCCCGTACTGGAGGCCGAGCGAGATCGCGGTGGCGAAGGCGTTGAGCAGCCCGCGCATCGTCGAGCCCTCCTTGCCGATGTCGGTGAGGAAGATCTCGCCGACCGTCCCGTCCTCGTATTTGCCGGCGGTGATGTAGCCCTCGTGGCCGCCGATCGAGAACTTGTGGGTGATCGATTCGCGCTCGCGCGGCATCTTCTTGCGGACCGGTTCGGCCATCGCCACCTCGGCCTCCGCCTCCTTTTCATCCTGGGCGTCGGTGCGCAGCGCCTGCGCGGTCTTCGAGCCGTCGCGGTAGATCGCCAGCGCCTTGAGGCCGCCCTTCCAGCCGCGGGTGTAGGCGTCGGCGATGTCCTCGACGGTGGCCGACTGCGGCAGGTTGACGGTCTTCGAGATCGCCCCGGAGATGAACGGCTGGGTGGCGGCCATCATGTCGATGTGGCCGGTGTGGGAGATCGCCCGCTCGCCGACCGCGACGTCGAAGATCGGCAGGTGCTCCTCCTTCAGGCCGGGCGCGTCGACGATCGTGTTCTTCTCGGTGATGTAGGCCTCGATCTGGTCGACCTCCGCCTCCGAGTAGCCGAGCGTCCGCAGCGCCAGCGGCACCGAGCGGTTGGTGATCGTCATCTGCCCGCCGCCGACCAGCTCCTTGAACTTGACCAGCGAGAAGTCGGGCTCGATCCCGGTCGTGTCGCAGTCCATCAGGAAGCTGATCGTCCCGGTCGGGGCCAGCACCGTCGCCTGCGCGTTGCGGTAGCCGTGCTCATCGCCGAGCTCGACCGCTTCGTCCCAGGCCCGCTGCGCGGCCTCGAGCAGGTCGCCCTTGATCCCGGTCGCGTCGACCTCGTAGGAGGCGTCGCGGTGCATCCGCATCACCCCGTTGTGGGGCTCGCGGTTGCGCTCGTACTCGTCGTAGGGCCCGGTCGCGCCGGCGGCGATCAGCGCCGACTGGCGGTAGGCGCGGCCGGTCATCAGCGCCGTGATCGCGGCGGCGACGTTACGGCCCTCGTCGGAGTCGTAGGGGAGGCCGTCGGACATCAGCAGCGCGCCGAGGTTGGCGTAGCCGAGGCCGAGCTGGCGGAAGCGGCGGGCGTTCTCGGTGATCCCCTCGGTTGGGTAGCTGGAGAAGCCGACGACGATCTCCTGGGCGAGGAAGACGATGTCGACCGCGTGCTCGAACTCTGCCGTGTCGAAGCTGCCGTCCTCGCGACGGAACTTCATCAGGTTGAGCGAGGCGAGGTTGCAGGCCGAGTCGTCGACGTGCATGTACTCGCTGCAGGGGTTGGAGGCGTTGATCCGGCCCGACTCGGGGCAGGTGTGCCAGCGGTTGATGATCGTGTCGTACTGGACGCCCGGATCGGCGCAGCGCCAGGCGGCATCGGCGATCTGGTTCATCAGGTCGCGGGCGTCGAGCGTCTTCACCGGCTCGCCGGTGGTGCGCGCGGTCAGGTGCCAGTCCTCGCCGGCCTCCACGGCCTCCATGAAGTCGTCGGTGACCCGCACCGAGTTGTTGGCGTTCTGGTACTGGATCGAGGTGAAGCCCTCGCCGTCGATCGACATGTCGAAGCCGGCGTCGCGCAGCGCCGCGGCCTTCTTCTCCTCGTCGGCCTTGCACCAGATGAAGTGCTCGATGTCCGGGTGGTCGACGTCGAGGACGACCATCTTCGCCGCCCGCCGCGTCTTGCCGCCGGACTTGATCGTCCCGGCCCAGGCGTCGGCGCCGCGCATGAAGCTGACCGGCCCGCTGGCGGTGCCGCCCTTCTTCAGCGGCTCCATCGAGCCGCGGATGTTGGAGAGGTTGATGCCCGAGCCGGAGCCGCCGCGGAAGATCTTGCCCTCCTTGGTGTTCCAGTCGAGGATCGACTCCATGTTGTCTTCGACGCTGAGGATGAAGCAGGCCGAGCACTGCGGCGTCTCCTCGAAGCCGACGTTGAACCAGACCGGCGAGTTGAAAGCCGCCTTCTGGTTGAGCAGGATCGCGGTCAGCTCCATCTCGAAGGCGTCGGCGTCTTCCTCGGAAGCGAAGTAGCCGCCCTCGCGCCCCCAGCCGGCGATCGTGCCGGCAACGCGGCCGACCATCTGTTTGACCGAGCTCTCCCGCTCGGGGCTGCCGAGCTGGCCGCGGAAGTACTTCTGGGCGACGATGTTGGTCGCGTTCTGGGACCACGTCTTCGGGAACTCGACCCCGCGCTGCTCGAAGGCCGGGCTCTCGGGATCGCCGATCACCGCGTCGCGGATCTCCCACTCGATCTGGTCGAAGGGGTGGACGCCGGGCGTCGAAAAACGGCGTTCGATCGAGAGGCCCTGGAGACCGTTTTTAGGACTTGCGAGTGCGGTCTTGGACATCAAACTTCTCCTCTCGAGCGACTTTCAGCGGTAACTAAGCAGGATCGCGTTTTGGTCGGACGGAACTGATCCAGCACACCGCAAAATCGGCACGCCTTTGGCGCACTTCTTCTCACTACATGATCGCAAGTCCGCATTCTCGGCACTAATGCCGGGTAGCCTTTCAACGTGGCCGAGGAGCTGGGCATGAGCAGGGAGCGCATAGGAGAAAAGGCAACCGCCGCCAAAGAGGCCATGGGCGAGCGGGCGAACGCGGCCAAAGAGGCGGTCGAAGGACGCGCTACGGCGGCCAAAGAGGCGACCGCGGAGGCGTTTGCCGCGGTCAAGCCGAAGCTGCGCGGCGTCACCCACGAGTGGGCCTTCTTCCTCTCGCTCGGCTTCGGGGCGGCGCTGATCATCCTCGCCGAGGGCACCGAGGCAACGCTGGCGGTGGCGATCTACGCGGTCAGCCTCTCGGCCCTGTTCGGCACCAGCGCGCTCTACCACCGGGTCAACTGGACCCGGCCCAACGTGCGGCGGTGGATGCGGCGCCTGGACCACTCGATGATCTTCTTCCTCATCGCCGGCACCTACACGCCGTTTGCCCTGCTGGTCCTCAACGGCACGCTCGCGACGGCGATCCTCGTCGTCGTCTGGGTCGGTGCCGTCGCCGGGGCGATCGTGGAGATGATCTGGATCGACCACCCGAAATGGGCCTCGGCGCTGATCTACCTCTCGCTCGGCTGGGTGGCGGTGGCCACCTTCCCGGCGCTGTGGAGCAATCTCGGCGTGGCCGGGGCGATGCTCGTCGCCGGGGGCGGCCTCCTCTACACGGCGGGCGCCGTCGTCTACGCCGTCCAGCGACCGAACCCCAGCCCGGCGGTCTTCGGCTACCACGAGATCTTCCACCTGCTGGTGATCGTCGCCGCCGTCGCCCACTTCACGGCGGTCGCCTTCTTCGCCCTGCCGCAGGGCTAGGCCCGCCGCCAGGGCAGCGCGATCGACAGCTTCCACGCTCCTTCGATCCGCCGCAGCACCAGCGTCGGGTGCAAGGTCTGCTCGAATCGCTCGTCGCCGCTGCCGACCGTGACCCGCCAACGCTCGTGGACGAGCATGACGTCGTCCGCTGCGATCGAGTTGCTCGCTTCGACCTCGATCTCGGTGTGCCCGCCAACCATCTGCGCGAGCACCGATCGGATCCGGTCGCGACCGTGGACCGCGGTCCCATCGGGAGTGATCAGGCAGCCGTCGCGGGCGAAGCACGCCGCCGCTCGATCGAGATCGCCGGCACTGAGGACCGAGGCGAAGGAGTGAGGGCTGGCGGTAGCGAGTGCTGGCACGAGCCGATCATCTCCGGCCCGGCGCGTCTCCTCTTCCCCTCATCGAGGTCTTTCCCGATCCGAATTGGACAAGTTGGGAAGGCGGGCGGCCCACCTCCCCTTTAAGCCGGGACCAGCTCGCGCTGCTGCTCGATTTCGGCGACGAGCGTCGCCAGGATCTCCTCCAGCTGGTGGGACTGCTCGGGGGAGAGCTCGAGGTGGCCGTCGCGGTAGAGCTCCTTCGCCCGGGCCACCGGCAGTTCGGCCTCGACCACGCGGCCGCCGAGGGCGCCGAGGACTTTGCGGGTCTCGGCCTGGGCCCAGACCGCCCCGAACATCCCGGTCGAGGCGCCGATCACCGCCGCCGGCTTGCCCATCAGGGCGCTCTGCCCGGCGGGGCGCGAGGCCCAGTCGAGGGCGTTCTTGAGGACGCCGGGGATCGAGTGGTTGTACTCAGGGGTGACGACGAGGACCGCGTCGGCCTCGCGCATCGCCCGGCGCAGCTCCGCCACGGCCTCGGGCGTCTCCTCTGCCTCGAGGTCGGCGTCGTAGGGCGGGATCTCCCGCAGTTGCTCAAACTCGACCAGTTCCGCCCCGGCGGGAAGCCGCTCGGCGGCCTCCCGCAGCAGGGCGTGGTTGTAGGAGCCCCGGCGCAGGCTGCCGGTTATGCCGAGGACTCTCATGACTACGCCTCCTCGCCGACGAGCTCGAGGTCGACCGAGATCGTCACCGCGTAGTCGAGGACGTCGCCGCCGCTCGGCAGCTGCGCCTGCCAGTCGAGGCCGAAGTCGCGCCGGTCGACCGGCGCCTCGATCGAGAGGCCAACCCGCTCTTTGCCGGCCAGGTCCTCGCCGAGCTGGGCAAAGCGGCCGCTGGCCTCGACCTCGCGGGTCTCGCCGCGGATCTGGAGCTCGCCCCGAACTCGCAGCGTCCCGTCCTCGGCGACGCTGAACTCACTCGAGGTGAAGCGCAACTGCGGGAAACGCTGGGCGTCGAAGAACTCGGGGGAGAGGAGGTGGCCCTTCAACATCTCCTCCTCGATCCGGATGCTCTCGACCTCGACCGTGCCCTCCAGGCGCGGCTCCTCGCCACCGCTCAGACGGGCGTCGTAGCGGTCGAAGCCGCTGCGGAAGGTGGTGACGCCGTTGTGGGTGACGGCGAAGGCGACGGAGGAGTGGACGGGATCCACTGCCCAGGTGCCGGCCGGAACCCCTTGCTGCTTGATCGTCTCGGTGCTCATTTTGTGTTCCTTCCCAAAGTGGTTGATGCTCAAATAGTTGAGCTGGAAACAATCGTAGCAGAGAATGTTTACTTGTCAACCATTGTCAGATCAACCATCTTGTGAGAAGATGCAGCTATGAGTGAGCAGGCGACCGCAATTGCGAGAAACAACGGAGCGGCGGATTTCGACCCCCATCGGGAGGCGTGGATCGCGATCACCCAGGCCCATGCGGCCGTCACCGGCCGGCTGCAGGAGGCGCTGACTTCCGCCGAGCTGCCGCCCCTGCCTTGGTTCGAGGTCCTCGCCACTCTGGACCGCGCCCCCGAGCAGCGGCTGAAAATGGGGGAGTTGGCCGAGGCGTTGGTGATCACCCGCGGCGGCCTGACCAAGCTCGTCGACCGCCTGATCAAGGCCGGCCTGCTCGAGCGGACCTTCTGCGAGACCGATCGCCGGGTCAGCTACGCGACCTTGCTTCCCGCCGGGGTCGAGCTGCTCGAAGAAATGCGCCCCGTCGTGCGCGGGGAGCTCGCCGTCGCCTTCAGCGCCAATCTCACCGTCGAGCAGGCGGAAGAGCTGCGGACGATGCTGGAGCGAATCCGCGGCGCCGCCTGCGGCACCAGCTGAGGTCGCTCAGGTCAGCGCCGCCGCGGCCCGCTCTTTGGCGGACTCGACGATCGCCAGCACCGCCGGCTCCCGCCCCTCGCGGAGAAGGGTGATCGGGTCGGGGTCGCCGTTGACGATCCCCTCGAAGAACTCCTTGCGGTCCTGGTAGGTCGGCAGCGTCCCCTTCGCCCAGCCGCGGGCGTCGTTGAGGATCACCGCGAGCCGTGCGTACTCCTCGCCGAAGAGCTCGGAGATCTCGCGCTTCATCCGCTTCGCCAGTGCCGGCGAGGCGCCGGCGGTCGAGATCGCGATCGCCAGCGGACCGGTACGGACGATCGCCGGCAGGATGAAGTTGCAGAGCGGCGGCACGTCGACGATGTTGACCAGCATCGCCCGCTGCTCGGCGTCGTCGAAGATGCCGATGTTGACCTCGGAGTCGTCGGTGCAGGCGATCACCATGAAGACCCCCTCGAGGTCCGCGGGGCCCGCGTAGGCCCGCTTCTCCCAGGTGATCGACCCCTCCGCGGCCAGCTGCTCCAGCTCTGGGTGGGCGACCGGGGCGATCAGGGTGACGTCGCCGTTGCAGGCGAGGAGACCCTCGACCTTCTCGAGGCCGATGTCGCCGCCGCCGACGACCAGGCACTTGCGCCCGGTCAGTTTCAGGCAGGCGATGTAGAAGGGCGTCTCCAGCATGTCCCGCACGCAGGACTGATCGCAGATCCCTTTGCGGAACTGGCAGACGCACTCCTTGCCGGCGTAGGCCTGGGCGGGCATTACGGAAAAGGCTAGCGGGCTGGTGGGGGGAGCCGGGAGAGGGTCTCGGCGGACAACAGCGGGGAGGGTCCGGCGAGACCCTCTCCCGGCTCCCCGCCGGCGTCTAGATCGAGTTCAGCGTGTGCCGGAGGCCGTCGTTGAGATCGATGGTGGCTTTCCAGCCGAGTTCTCGTTCGGCGCGGCCGGCGTCGAGGGTGATCCGCTGCACCTCGCCGGGGCGGGGGGGAGCGAGGTCGGCCTGGAAGTCGTCGTCCCCGCTGAGCTCGCGCAGGGCTTTAACCAGATCCAGCACGCTGGTCTCGCGGCCGGTGCCGATGTTGATTGGACCGGTGACCTCAGAGGCGGCGGCGGCGAGGGCGGCGGCGACCACATCGCCGACATATATGTAGTCGCGGGTCTGGCTGCCGTCGCCGAAGATCGTCGGGCGCCTGCCCTCCTTGAGGGCGCCACAGAAGATCGCGATCACGCCGGCCTCGCCGAGCGGGTCCTGGCGCGGGCCGTAGACGTTGCCGAGCCGCAGAGAGACGCCGGAGAGGCCGTAGAGGCGCTCGTACAAGGCGAGGTATCCCTCGGCCGCGTACTTGCTCTGGCCGTAGGCGGCGAGCGGCGCGATCGGCGCCTCCTCGGAGAGCGGTAGCTGCTGTCCCTCGCCCTCCCCGTATATGGCGCCGCCGGTGGAGACGAAGACGACGCGCCCGCAATCGGCCGCCTTCGCGGCCTCGAGCACGTTGGCGGTGCCGCCGACGTTGATCGCGGCGTCGAAGGCGGGGTCCTCGAGGGACTTGCGGACGTCGATCTGGGCGGCCAGGTGGAACACCACCTCGGGTCGCTTCTCGCTGACCAGTTGGGCCAGAGTCTCGCCGTCGCGGATGTCCAGCTCGGCCAGCTCTGCTCCCGCTGCCAGCGCTCCCTCGAGATTGACGCGACGCCCGGTCGAGAGGTCGTCGACCACCGCCACCTCGTCGCCGCGCGCGAGCAGGGCGTCGACCAAATTCGAGCCGATGAACCCCGCGCCGCCGGTGACCAGACACCTCATCAGGCGGACGATCCTACTCAGGAGAGATCCGGGGACAGCCGCAGACCCCTGCTACCCTCGCCGCCCCATGAGACTGATCGTCACCGAGAAGAACAACAGCGCCAAGAAGATCGCCGAAGCCCTCAGCGGCGGCACCAACAGTGCTGACAAAACTTTCAAAGTCCCCTTCTACACCTGGACCGACGGCGAAGGGAACGAGCACATGACGGTCGGCCTCAAGGGCCACGTCCTCGGCCCCGCCTTCCCCGACGACTACTCGAACTGGCAGAAGACGGACCTGCACGACCTGATCGACGCCGAGCTGATCAAGCAGCCGACCGACAAAAACGTCGTCAAAGCGATCAAGAAACTGGCCAAAGAGGCTGACGAGCTGGTGATCGCCACCGACTTCGACCGCGAGGGCGAGCTGATCGGCCTGGAGGCGCTGGAGGAGATGCTCGACTCCAACCCGGAGCTCGGCTCCCGCGAGGGCACCGCCGACGGCACCCTGGAGATCCAGCGCGCCCGCTACTCCGCCCTGACCAAAGAAGAGATCGAGCGCGCCTTCAACGAGCTGGACACGCTCTCCTACCCGCTCGCCAACGCCGGCGCCGCTCGCCAGGACATCGACCTGCTCTGGGGCGCGACCCTGACCCGCGCCGTCTCCCTCGCCAGCCGCCGCTTCGGCTCCAACTTCCTCTCGGTTGGCCGCGTCCAGAGCCCGACCCTGGGCCTGATCGTCGAGCGCGAGATGGAACGACGCGCCCACGTGGCGAAACCGTTCTGGGAAGTGTTCGCCAAGTTCGACCACCCCGACGGCAGCTTCGAGACCCACCACAAAGTCGACAAATTCTGGGAGAAAGCCGAGGCCGACGCGGCGCTTGCCGGCACCTCCAGCCCCGGCACGGTGAAGGCGGTGACGGCGCGGAAGAACACCCGCAAGCCGCCGACCCCCTACAACACCACCGCCTTCAGCACTGACGCCTCCAGCCGGCTCGGGATCACGCCCGCCAGCGCGATGCGGATCGCCGAGGACCTCTACATGGACGGTTTCATCTCCTACCCGCGCACCGACAACACGGTCTACCCGAGCTCGCTGCCGGTGCGCGAGCTGGTCTCTTCACTGGTCCGGATCAAGGAGTTCTCCGCCGCCTCCGGCCTGCTCGACGGCGAGCTGAAACCGACCCGCGGCAAAAAAGAGACGACCGATCACCCGCCGATCTACCCGACCCAGGCGGTCCACCCGGGCGCCCTCGAGGGCCCGAAGCGGCGGGTCTACGAGCTCGTCGTCCGCCGCTTCCTCGCCACCTTCAGCCCGCCGATGATCACCGAGTCGACCCGGGCCGACATCGAGGCCGGCTCGGAGACCTACTTCGTCCGCGGCTCGGTCGTCGTCGACCCCGGCTACGCCGCGATCTACACCTACGCCCGCTCCGCCGACGAGGAGATCCCGAAGCTGGAGGAGGGCCAGACCCTGCAGCTGGAGGGCGAGCCGTGGGTGGTCGACAAGGAGACCCAGCCCCCGGGCCGCATCTCGCAGGCGAAACTGATCGAGATGATGGAGGAGCGCGGCCTCGGCACCAAAGCGACCCGCGCCGACATCATCCAGAAGCTCTTCGACCGCGGCTACGTCTACAGCAACCCGCCGATCCCGACCGAGACCGGGATCGCCCTCTACGAGGCGTTCAAGAACTACGTGCCGGCGATGGCGACGCCGGAGATGACCGCCCAGCTGGAGGCGGAGATGGACCGGATCGCCGCCGGCGAGATGACCAAAGGCGCCGTCGTCGGCGAGAGCCGCGACCTCCTGCACAAGACCTGGGACGAAATCGACACCAGCCGCGAAGACCTGGCGAAAGTGATCTGGAAAGGGATGGACGAGGACCGCATCCTCGGCCCCTGCAAGGTCTGCGAAGAAGCCGGACGCACCAAGGAGGACGGCTCGCCGAACATGCTGCGGATCATCCGCGCGAAAAAATCGGGCAAACGGTTCGTCGGCTGCAGCGGCTGGACCGCCGACGATCCCGACTCCTGCGACCAGACCTTCCCGCTGCCCCAGCGCGGCGACGTCTTCCGCCTCGAGGAGCGCTGCTCGATCTGCGACCGCACCCCGCGGCTCAAAGTGCAGCCGTTCCGCGGCCGGCCCTGGAACCTCTGCCTCAACGATGACTGCGAGTCGATGCAGGAGATGAAGAAACGCCGGGCCGAGCGCGAAGCCGCCAAAGCCGCGAAAGCGGCGATGGACAAGAAGGCGCCGCCGAAGGGCGACGAGGACGCCGCGCCGAAAAAGAAAAAAGTCAAAGCGTCGAAAGCCGACACCGCGACCCGCAAGCGCAAACGCGCCAAAGCCGGCGCGAAAAGCTGAGGCCGCCGCCGTTGTTCATCTCCCTCGAGGGAGTAGACGGGTCGGGCAAGAGCACGCAGGCGCGCCTGCTCGTCGAGGCACTCGGCGCCGAGGCGGTCGCGATCCGCGAGCCGGGTGGGACCGATGCGGCGGAGCGGATCCGCGAGCTGCTGGCGGATCCCGGGCTCGAGCTGGAGCCGCTGGCGGAGCTGATGCTCTTCCTCGCCGCCCGCGCCGACCTCACCGAGCGGGTGATCCGCCCGGCGCTGGAGGCGGGCCGGTACGTGGTCGCCGACCGCTTCTCGGACTCCAGCGTCGCCTACCAGGGAGCGGCGCGAGGCCTCGGGGTCGGCGAGGTGATCGGGCTCTGCGAGGCGGCAACCGACGGCCTCTGGCCCGACCTGACGCTGCTGTTGCGGATCGACCCGGAGACCGGCCTCGGGCGCGCCGAGGGCGAAGACCGCTTCGAGCAGGAGGGCGTGGGGCTGCAGCGGGAGGTCGCTACCGCCTACGAGGAGATCGCGGTGATCGCCAGCGACCGCGTCGTCGTCATCGACGCCACCGGCAGCGTCGAGGAGGTCCACGAGCGGGTGATGGAGGCCGTGCGTGAGCGAACCGGCGCTGCTTGAGGCGACCGAGCACCAGGCCCGGGCGCGGGTGGCGTTGACGGCCGCGCTCGCCGCCGAGCCCTCGCACGCCTACCTCTTCCGCGGGCCGCAGGGCGCCGGCAAGCGCGCCGCCGCCAGGGCCTTCGCGGCGGAGGTGCTCGCCGCCGCCGCCGCCGATCCCGGGGACGCGCGACGGCGGGCGCTGCTCGATCCCTCGCCCCATCCCGACCTGGTCTGGCTCGCCCCCCGCGGTGCCCAGCACATGGTCGAGGAGGTGCGTGAGCGGGTGATCCGAGCCGCCGCCTACCGTCCCTTCGAAGGCGGCAAGCGGGTCTTCGTGATCGAGGCGGCGGAGGCGATGCGGGACGAGAGCCAGAACGCGCTGCTGAAGACGCTGGAGGAGCCGCCCGAGTTCGTCCACCTGATCCTGCTCAGCTCCGACCAGGAGGGGCTGCTGGAGACGGTTGCCTCACGCTGCCAGGCGATCGAGTTCGCCTCGCTGCCGGCGGAGGTGCTCGAAGCCGAGCTCGCGGCCGAAGGGGCGCCGGCCGAGGAGGTCGCCGCCGCCGCCCGGCTCGCCGCCGGCGACCTCGAGCGGGCGCGGCTGCTGCTGACCGAGGACGGCCGGGAGCTCCGTGCCCAGGCCGAGCGCTGCGTCGCCGCAGCGCTGGAGGGGAAGTGCGCGAGCGCCCTCTGGAAAGCGCTGCTGGACCGGGCCCAGAAGGCGGGTGCGGACACCGAAGCCGAGGCCCGCGAAGCGCTGGAGGAGGAGGCGAAGGCCGGGATCAAACGCAGCGCCAAAGAAGTAACCGACAGTGCTCGAAGGGTAGGTCGCCGCCGCCGCACCGAGATCCTCGATCTCGGCTTCGAGCTCTGCGCCGCCTGGCTGCGCGACCTGGCGGCGACCGCCTCCGGGGCGGAGGAGGTCGTCTTCAACCGCGACCGCCTCGAGCGACTGCGGGACCAGGCCGCCGGCCTCGATCCCGCCAAGGCCCGCCGCGGCGCCGAGCTGGTTCAAGAGACCCGCCGTGGCCTCAATCTGAACGTCAACGAGGAGTTAGCCCTCGAGGCGCTTTTCTTCCGCCTCGAGAGTCTGCTGAGCTGACGAGCCGTTCCCGTTCTGCGGCGACTGCTGCTTGGCCTGTTCGATCGCCCGCTCCTGCGCCAGCCGCGTGATCTGGGCGGCCTGGCGGGACATGATCACGCTGAAGTTGAGCGCCAGCCCGAGCAGGAGGAGGAGGACGAGCGAGAAGAGGGCGACGTTGGTGTTGCGGACGCCCATCAGGTCGGCGACGAGCTCCAGCAGCCCGGGAAAGGCGGCCCCGGCGAGCATGCCGAGCCCGGCGACGAACCAGATCACGCTGTAGCGCTCCTGCAGGCGGTCGCGGCGGATCAGGTCGAGGATCAGCAGCATGAAGAAGATCGCGATCACCGCGGCGACGATTCGCGTCTGCGAGGTGAGGTGGACCTGACCGGCTTCGCCCGCCGCCGCCAGCGGCGCCGTCATCGCTCCGCCTCCGCCTGCCGGGGCCGGAACTGGCCGACGAGGAGGACGACGAGCCCCTTGAAGATGAAGAAGGCCGAGCGCACCGGGGTGAGGAAGGAGGTGCCGCCGGCTCGCTCCAGCATCCGCACCGGCAGCTCCTCGACCCGCAGGCCCTGCCGCACCGCCAGCTGCAGCGACTCGATCTCGGCGAAGTCCGGCGAGTAGTGCTGGCTGAACAGCGCCATCACCCGGCGGTTCGCCGCCCGCATGCCGCTGGTCGTGTCGGTGAAGCGCTGGCGGGTCGCGAGGGTGAGGCCGAAGCGGAAGACGCTGATCCCGATCCGCCGCGAGAAGGAGGCGCGGTAATCGCCCGTGGAGGAGACGGCGCCGGCGTGGTAGCGCGACCCGATCACCAGGTCGGCGCGGTCGGCGGTGATCTCCGCCAGCAGGCGGGCCACCTCCTCGGCCGGGTGCTGACCGTCGGCGTCGAGGTGCGCGCAGGCGTCGTAGCCGTTGCGCAGCGCGTAGAGGTAGCCGGTCTGCAGCGCCGCCCCCAGCCCCTGGTTGAAGGGCAGCGAGGCGACCAGGACACCCGCCTCGCGGGCGCGCTCGGCGGTGGCGTCGGTGGAGCCGTCGTCGACGACGAGGATGTCGGCCTCGGGCAGCGCCTTGCGCACCTCGGCGATCACTTCGGTCACCGAGGCCTCCTCGTTCCAGGCGGGAATGAAGACGAGAGTCCGCACGGATCGATTCTCCCATGTAGGCGGGGAAATGCCCGATATGCCACGACGGGAAGAGGATTGTGTTAGTAAATCTTCATGCGTCGCGTTAACGAGAATTCGACCGGGTCCGATCCTGGCGGCCTGCGGATCGGAATGCGCCTCTGGCTCACCGGCGCCTTCGCCGCGGTCAGCCTGATCACCGCCGCGGCGGTCTACTTCTTCGGCGACAACGTGCAGGCGCTGATCGCGGCGGCGATGATCGGCGTCCTCGCGGGCTTCCTGATCGCGGTTGCGATCTCACACCGCGTGGTCGGGCTCGCGCGCGCCGCCGGCGAGATGGCGGGCGGCTCCTTCGACGCTCCCCTGAACACCTCGGGGCCGGACGAGATCGGCGACCTGGCCCGCGCCCTCGACTCGATGCGCGCCTCGCTGAAGGAGAGCTTCGGGGTGCTCTCCTCGGACCGCAACAAGCTGGCGGCGATCTTCGACGGCCTCACCGACGTGGTCATGGTCGTCGACTACGAAGGGCCGGTGCGGTTCCACAACAAAGCCGCCGACCGCCTGCTCGACGAGTCCGGGCAGCCGCCGGAGGTGGTCCGGCCGCAGCTCCACCGTGCCGCCGAGGTCGGCTTCTCCGCCCACCCGGCGCTGCGGATCGGCGACCGCGCCTACGCGATGACCGCTCGTTCGCTGCCCGACGAGCGGGCCGTGCTCGCCGTCATTCGCGACCGCACCGACGAGCTGCGCCGCGAGCTGGCCGAAGCCGACTTCGTCTCCAACGCCGCGCACGAGCTGCGCAACCCGCTGGCCGGGATCTCCGGCGCGATCGAGGTGCTGCAGAGCGGCGCCAAGAACGACCCGAAGGACCGCGACCACTTCCTCAAACGGCTGGGCGAAGACGCCGAGCGGATGAATCGCCTCACCCAGTCGCTGCTGACCCTGGCGCGGGTCGAGTCGCGTGGAGCTCCGGAGAGCGAACTGGTCGACGTGCCGCTGGCGGTCCGCGACGTCGTCGCCGCCTGCGAGACGCCGCGGCACGTCGAGCTCGTCGTCGACGTCGAGTCCGATTTGACCGCCACCGGCGACCCGACGCTGCTGCGGCAGGTGATGATCGGCTTGCTCACCAACGCCTATAAGAACACGCCCCCGCCGGGCACCGTTACCGTTCGCGGCCGCCATGACAGCAAAGGCGAGGTCATCTTGGAGGTCATCGACACCGGCACCGGCATTCCGGCCGGGGAGCTCGAGCGCGTCTTCGAGCGCTTCTACCGGCGCAGCGAGTCGCGCAAGCAGGAGGGGTTCGGCCTCGGCCTGGCGATCGCGCGGCGGATGGTCGACGTAATGGGCGGCCGGATCGGCGCCGAGTCGGTGGAGGGGGAGGGGAGCACCTTCTGGGTCCGCCTCCCGGTCGCACAACCGAGCCCGACGCCGGTGGCATGAGCAGCGGCCGCATCCTCATCGCCGACGACGAGCCGTCGGTCCGCGACTCGGTCGGCTATGCGCTCGCCCAGGAGGGCTTCGAGGTGACGCCGGCCGCCGACGGCGACGAGGCGGCGGCGCTGCTCGGCAACGGCGTTCCCTACGACCTGCTGATCCTCGACATCATGATGCCGGGGCCGAGCGGGCTCGACATCTGCCGCGACGTCCGCTCGCGCAGCGCCGTCCCGATCATCGTCCTCACCGCCAAAGACGCCGAGGTCGACAAGGTGGTCGGGCTGGAGGTGGGTGCCGACGACTACGTCACCAAGCCGTTCTCGGTGCGCGAGCTGCTGGGCCGGGTGCGGGCGCAGCTGCGCCGCCGCGAACTCGACCGCGCCCCGCTCGCCCAGGCGGTGAAGATCGAGTCGGGGCCGGTCTCGATCGACCTCGTCCGCCATGTCGCCACGGTCCGCGGCGTGCCCGTCAACCTCACCCGCTCCGAGTTCCAGCTGCTGCGCCTGCTCGTCGCCCGTCCCGGCGAGGTCTTCTCCCGCGCCCAGATCATGGAGGAGCTGTGGCAGACCGAGTTCGACGGCGACGAGCGAGCCTGCGACGTCCACATCTCCAACCTGCGCCAGAAGGTCGAGCGCGACCCGCAGAAGCCCGAGCTGGTGCTGACCGTGCGTGGCGTTGGCTATAAGTACAACTCCGACGCCAACTAGGAAAGAGGCCCTATGCCACTGGTACCGATGGTCGTCGAGCAAACTGCTCGCGGCGAGCGCTCCTTCGACATCTACAGCCGCCTGCTCGCGCAGCGGATCGTCTTCCTCGGCGAGCCCGTCACCGAGGACCTCGCCAACCTGATCATCGCCCAGCTGCTGCACCTCGAGGCCGAGGACCCCGAGAAGGACGTCAGCCTCTACATCAACTCGCCCGGCGGCTCCGCCTACGCGGGCCTGGCGATCTACGACACGATGCAGTTCGTCAAGCCCGACGTGCAGACGATCTGTTACGGGATCGCGATGTCGGCTGGATCGCTCATCCTCACCGGTGGAGCGAAAGGGAAACGGATGGCGCTGCCCAACAGCCGCATCCTCATCCACCAGCCGAGCGGCGGCTTCGAAGGCCAGTCGAGCGACATCGAGATCCACGCCAAAGAGATCCTCGCGCTGCGCAAGCGCCTCGACCAGATCTACGTCAAGCACACGGGCCAGCCCGAGGAGCAGATCACCCGGGACATGGAACGCGACAAATTCTTCCAGCCGCCGGCCGCGGTTGAGTACGGGCTGATCGACCGGGTGATCGAGTCGCACGAGTTCCAGGGCGGGGCCCCGGCGTCGAGCAACGGCTCGCCGAGCTAGCCGCCCAGGCGACGCCAGGCCCAGAAGCCGGCGGCGGCTGCGATGCCGCCGGACAAGACCCCGCCGATGCCCGCTTTGCGGGTTTCCGGATGGCGGGCGGAGGCCCCCAGCGCCACCGCGTCGGTGAGGTCGCAGGCGCTGGAGATGAGGAGGGCGGTGCGCAGCATCTGACGGTCGTCGCGGGCCGCCAGCGTCAGCGCCCCGATCGCGATGTCCCTGCCGCCGCCCAGTTTCGCCAGCGCCAGCCCCGTCGGCCCCGGCTCCCCGAAGCCCAGCCAGCGAACGGCGGGCCGGGTCGCGAAGAAGATCCCGACGCCCATCGCCACCCGGCTGGCGCCGATCTGGAGCGCGACCTGGCGGGCTTTGGGGTCGATCCCGGCGCGGCGGAACATGCCTCATCTCTACCCACCTGGGCGGATCTGCATCATGGGGGAGTGGCAGAGGGCGACACGATCCTGCGGCTGGCGCGCCGCTTCGAAGCGACCCTGGAAGGGGAGACGGTGGCGGCGACGGCGCCGAATCCGCGCGGGAAGGCGGCGAACGTCGAACGGCTCGACGGTCTCACCCTGGAGAGCGTGGAGGCCCACGGCAAGCACCTCATGCTCGGCTTCGGCGACCTCTCCCTGCACAGCCACCTGGGGATGAGCGGCGGCTGGCACTTCTACCGGCCGCGGGCGCGCTGGCGCCGGCCCCGCTCCTCGGCCTGGGCCGTTCTCTCCAACGGCGAATGGGACGCGGTCCAGTTCGGCGGGCCGACCCTGCGGGTGACGACCACCAGCCGCCTGCGGCGCGACCCGCAGATCGTCCGCCTCGGCCCCGACATCCTCGCCGTGGAGTTCGACGCCGATGCGGTGATCGGCGCGATGCGGGCCGATCCGGCCCGTGGCCTCGGCGACGTCCTCCTCGACCAGCGCCTGGTCGCCGGCATCGGCAACATCTTCAAGAGCGAGGCCTGCTTCGCGGCCCGCGTCGATCCCTGGCGGCCGGTCGGCGAAGTCTCCGACGAGGAGTTGCACGAGGTCCTCGAGGCGGCGCGCAGGCAGATGCAGGCTGCGGTCGAGACCGGGGGCCGCCACCGCTTTCGCGTCTACAAACGGCGCCAGGGCTCCTGTCCCTCCTGCCGCGGCCCGATCTCCTCGCGCGGCCAGGGCGACGCCAACCGGACCACCTACTGGTGCCCGCGTTGCCAGCTCTGAGCTACTACCTCGTCGCCGGGGTAGCCCTCGACGAGGAGATGGACCGCCTGCGCGGGTTGCCGGTCTTTGCCGACGGGCCGCTGGCGGGGCGGCGGCCGCAGCTGAAGGTGCGAAGGGCGCGTCGCCGTCCCAACCGCCTCGGCTTCGCCGTTCCCAGCCAGTTCCGGCTCTCGGTCACCGCCTATCCCGGGATTCGCCCCGGGGACGTGCTGGAGACGCTGCTGCACGAGCTGGTCCACCTCCACGTCGGCCGGGCGAAGGAAGCCCACGCCTGGCACGGCCCGACCTTCAAGCGAGCGCTCGCCGAGGCGATGCGGGAGGCATACAGCGTAGAGATCCCGCCCCCGCGCTCGACCCTCCACGGCCCCTACGCTGAGGCGATCGAGGCATCCAGATCGCGAGACCGCAAAAACGGTCCTCGAGGGACCAATTTTGCGGTCTCGCGGACTTAGGCCTCTTCCTCTTCCCACCGCCGGCCTTCGCGCAGGCGGTGGACGATGAGGAAGAGGACGATCACCACGGCCGGCGCGAAGACCGGCAGTGAGACCAGGATCGGGTGATGGGCGAGCGGCAGGATCACCTGCCGCCGCCCTGCTGGAAGCCGAAGACGCCGGGCAGCCGGATTCGCCGCCCCCGCGGTGCCGGCCGCAGGCCGACCGCCAGCCGGTGCAGGGCCCAGGCGAGGAGGGCCAGCAGCGAGAGCGCGATCGCGGCAACGGTCGAGTAGGCGATGGCGGTGAGGACCGCCGGGCCGCCTTTCGACTCGCGTTGCAGCAGCTGATGCTCGTCGCTGAAGGGGCGGGTGAACTGCGCCGGTGCCGGGACTTCGCCGACCGGGATCGCCTCGTCGCGCGGCAGGAAGATCGGCAGCGCGGTAAGCGAGCTCTCGTCGTGGAGGCGGATCATCGCCTTCCAGTTGCCGTGGACCGGGATCGGCTCGGTGCTGCGGTAGACGCCGTTGCCGATTCGCTCCAGCGGCGCCACGACGAGGCCGCCTCCCTGCCAGGCGGTGACGTCGAACCACTCGGCGTCGGCGGCAGCGTCCGGCGGGTCGAGGCGAACGGTGGCCTCGACCTCGCGACCGGCCGGGCCGCCCACGTCTTTCAGTGCGACCTGGGCGCTGACGCCCTGCTGGGTCGGGGTGTAGAGGCCGTAGGCGACCAGGGCGGCGAGGACGGCCGCGCTGCAGACGGCGGCGCGGCGCAACTGCGGAGACCGCTTGGGTGGGGTCGGCGAGAGATGGGTGCCGATCCAGGCCCCGATCGTCGAGCCGGCGATCGCGGCGGCGAGGCCGACGATCGCGACTTCCGGGAAGGCCGACTCGGGCCAGGGCAGCGGCATCCAGAGATGCGACCAGCCCCACTCGGCGGCGAGGCCGACGGTGCCGATCCCGATCCCGGCGAAGAGGCCGAACCGCAGCGGCCGCCGCTGGGTGCAGACGAAGAGGGCGACCGCCTCGACCACCGCCGCCTCGGCGAGGTAGAGCGGGAAGTGGGGCATCGTCTGGCCGAGAGCCGGCCCGACCAGCAGCGCCAGGCCGCCGCGGATGAGGATGAAGAAGACGGCCGCGCCAAGGGCGGCGCCGGGGCCGGCGTAGACGCGGGCGAGGACCAGGCCCACGCCGGCGGCCAGCATCAGCAGCATCGGCTGGAAGATCAGCTGGAACTGGGGGACGCCGAAGTCGAACTCGGCCTGGAAGGTGGAGAGGCCCAGCATCAGCCCGCCGGTGAGGGCGATGGCGCGGAGCATCTTCGTGTGCAGGAGCTCCTCGACCGGGGTCTCTGCCGAGGCGTTCGAGCGCAGGCCCTCGACCGTCAGCACCGCGATCCCGACCAGGGTCATCGCGGCGCCGCCGATCAGCATCAGGTGGGTCGGGCCCCAGAGGGTGACGTCCTGGCCGAAGAGCCGGTGCCAGACGTCGTCGAGCGGGAAGCCGATCAGCGAGAAGGCGCCGCAGGCGCAGATGAGGACGCCGCCGAGCGGGGCGTACCAGTCGCGCCCGAGGCGGATCGCGACCGAGCTGGGGCGCTCGCGGGGCAGGACCATGGCGAAGAAGCCGGCACTGAAGATGCCGAAGAGGCCGGCGAGGATGAAGTAGTGGGCGGGGTTGGCGAGGGGGCCGGCGTCGCGCCCGTTGTCGATGTGGAGGGCGATGTCCCAGTACATGCCGATCACGGCGGTGATCAGGGAGACCGTCGCCACGAGCGAGGGGAAGACGACCCAACCGGGCATGCCGGAGAGTCGTTCACCGCGGTCAGCGAGGCGTTGCAGGACCTGGACGCGGCCGCTGCGGTGGCCGAAGCCGAGGTAGAGGAGCGCGCAGGTGAGGATCGTCGCGCCGAAGGTGGCAATCGTGATCTGGAGGATCTCGGCGCCACCCGCGGGTGGGGCGGCTGCGGCGAAGATCGTTCCGAAGTCGAGGTTCATAAGAAGTCCTTGGGTGGATTGCAAGAAGACTGTTCCCAAATAAACGTTACCTCAAACGAGGTTACATTCTCAAGGTAGACTCATCACAGATGGCCGAGAAAGCCGATCCCAAAGCCGATTCCGGCTCCTCCGAGGCCGAGCTCACCGTCGAGCAGCTCGCCTACGAGACCGGGATGTCGGTGCGCAACATCCGCAACCACCAGTCCCGCGGCCTGCTGCCGCCGCCCGAGGTGCGCGCCCGGGTCGGCTACTACGGGCCCGAGCACGTCGCCCGCCTGCGCCTGATTCAGGAGATGCAGGCGGAGGGGTTCAAGCTGAGCGCGATCTCGCGGCTGATCGGCGAGCACGGGGCCGACGCCGACCGCTTCGTCGGTCTGCGCCAGGCCGTCACCGCGCCCTTCGCGACCGAGCAGCCCGAGGTCTACGAGCGCGCCGAGCTGGTCGAGAAGTTCGGCACCGACGACGACAAGCTGATCGAGAAAGCGAAGAAGCTCGGCCTCCTCGTCGACCTCGGCGAAGAGCGCTACGAAGCTCCAAGCCCCGCCCTGATCCGCGCCGCCGAGGAAGTGATGGCGATGGGCATCGACCTCCCCGACGCCCTGGCGGCGATCGAGAAGCTCAACCGCAACGCCCAGTCCTCGGCTCGCACCTTCGTCGAGCTCTTCGTCGAGAAGGTCTGGAAGCCGTTCGACGAAGCCGGCCGCCCGGAGGAGGGCTGGGAGGAGATCATCGCCGCGATCGGCCGCCTCCGCCCCCTCGCCTTCGACGCCCTCAACGCCACCTTCCGCCTCACCCTCACCACCGAAATCGAGAAAGCCTTTGGCGAAGTGCTGGAACGAAGGCAGAAAAAGAAAAAGTAGGTCGAGGCACGCGCCTGACGAGAGCCGACGACCGGACTTGAACCGGTGACCCCTTCATTACGAATGAAGTGCTCTACCAACTGAGCTACGCCGGCGCGCTCGGGACATTCTAGGAGGATCGGGTCTCGGTTCCGTCGCGGCCGGAGGAGATGATCCCCGGGTGGCCGGCGAGGGGGCGATCAAGCAGCGGGCGGAGAACGAGGTCGAGTTCGGCCGCATCGTCGCCTTCAGCGACGGCGTCTTCTCGATCGCGATCACGTTGCTGGTCCTCAACCTCGGAATCGAGAAGGGGCTGACCGAGGGGCAGATCGACGACGCGATCTGGAACCTGCGCGAAGATCTCCTCGCCTATGGGATCAGCTTCGCCGTAATCGGCCGCTTCTGGCTCGTCCATCACCGGTTCTTCTCCGAAGTCGAGGCCTTCGACGGGCGGCTGATCGGGCTCAACATGCTCTACCTGGGCTGGATCGTCCTCATCCCCTTCAGCAGCGAGGTCCTGGGCGAGTACGGCGGCACCACCACCGCGGTGGTGGTCTACTCGGTCAACCTCGCGCTCGTGGTCGTGCTCGGGCAGGTGATGAGCGCCTACGCCCGCCGCCGCGGGCTGACGAAAATGGGCGATCGCGCGCATCGCGAAGCGCAGATCCGCGGCGCCTACATCGCCGGCATCTTCCTGCTCACGATCCCGCTCGCCTTCGTCTCGCCGGGCCTCGCGACCCTGCTCTGGCTGGTGCTGTTTCTCGACCCCGCCAGTCGCCTTGCGCGCCGCGGCTCCGATTAGTCGCGCGGCACGGTGAACCGGAGCGAGCGCCCCGGCTTCGAGCAGGAGATCGACCAGCCCCGGCCGCTGACCACGCCCTGGCAGCGGTAGGAGCCGACCGAGCACCCCCAGCGCGACGCCCCCCGCGGCGGCTTGCAGTCCGGGTTCCGTTCCCAGGCCAGGCGCACTTCTCGCATCCCGGCCTCGCTGCGCTGGGCGGGGGCGGTGGGGGTATTCGTCTCCTCTGAGGAGTCGCCGCAGCCGCTCGGCAGCGCGAGCAGAACGACGAGCAAGAGGGAGGCGGGGAACCGCATTGCCGGAAGCTACCCGGTCGGCACCCCTTCTCCTGCCAGCGCCTCGTGCGGCATCTCGCCGCAGACCGGACACTCCGGCTCCGGGACCACCTGCTCCCGTTTGACCTCCATCGTCCGCAGGTCGATGATGTGGGCCACCCCCTGGGTGGAGGGTCTGCTCAGCCCGGTCAGCAGGTGCAGCACCTCCAGCCCGACCTGGCCACCGATCAGCCCGCAGGCCGGCCCCAGGGTCGCCGCCGGGCTCGGTTTCGCCCGCCGCTGTTCGACCGCGATGTCGAAGAGGGGGTAGTCCCGGCGGTAGGAGATCTCCTGGCAGACGAAGCAGCCGGTTTCGCCCGGCACGTAGAGCGGGCCCACCCGGGCGACCGGCGGGAAGTGGCTCATCGTGATGTACGGGATGCCGGCCTCGAAGCAGGCGGAGTTGCACCAGCGCTCGATGTCGTGGGCGGGCCAGTCGGCGGCGTCGATGACCACGTCGGAGCCGGCGATGAACTCGGCGATGTCGGCCTCGCTCTCCAGCCGCCGCGCCTCGGTCGTGACCTTCATCGCGGAGTTGAAGGAGCGCAGCCGGGCGGCTGCGCATTCCACCTTGAGCAGGCCGATGTCGGCCTCGGTGTAGAGGATCTGCCGGTTGAGGTTGCTGATCTCGACCCGGTCGCCGTCGATCAGCCACATCTCGCCGACGCCGCAGCAGGCGAGCGCCCAGGCCGACCAGCCGCCGAGGCCGCCGACGCCAAGCACCGCCACCTTCGCCTCCCGCAGCTGTTCCTGGCAGGCAGACGGCGTGATCCCGCTGCCGATGTCGCTGAAGTAGCGCAGCTGGCGGTCGAAGCGCGCCAGCTCGTCGGCCGTGAGGAGCTTGTCGTCGTCGGCGTCCTCGACCACCTCCAGCTCCTGCAGCTGGGCGATCAGGTCGTCGACTTCCTCGGTGCCGAACTCCGCCCGCAGCTCCTCGAGCGTGCGGTCGCCGTTGACCGCTGCCAGCAGCCGGCGTTCCTCGGCATCGGGCTTCTCGATCCTGATGTCGTTGTCGGCACTTGGTCGCAGCAGATAGATGTCCCCCTCCGGGGTTTCGATCTCCTCCGTCGTTCGCTTGATTCTCGGTCTGCGCAAAGCGCTCCCCTTCCCCCTATTTGGTCGTCAGCGCAGTAGAGACCGGGCAACCGCTGGAGAAAGTTCCAGCAAAAAGTGAAATCGGCTGGATTTATCCGACCAAGGCCCGCGCCCGCTCGAAAATCGCATCGGTCATCGGCACCGTCAGCTTGCCGGTGAAGGTGTTCTGCTGACTGGGGTGGTAGCAGCCGAGAAGCCGCCAGCCCCCGACCTCAGCTTCGGCCCCGTGGCCGAATTTGGGCCGCGGCCGTGGCACCTGCGCGCCGATCGCCCTGGCCGAGCGGAGGAAGCCGTCCCAGCCGAAGGAGCCGAGGGCGACGATCACCTCGCATCGCTCCAGTAGCTCCAGCTCGCGCTGCAGGTAGGGGAGGCAGGTGTCGCGCTCTTCCGGCGTCGGTTTGTTGGCGGGGGGAGCGCAGCGGACGGTGGCGGTGACGTAGGCGTCGCGCAGCTCGAGTCCGTCCCCGCGCCACTCCGACTGCGGCTGGTTGGCGAAGCCGGTCCGGTGGAGGGAGGCGAAGAGCCAGTCGCCGGAGCGGTCGCCGGTGAAGACCCGGCCGGTGCGGTTGGCGCCGTGAGCGGCCGGGGCGAGGCCGACGATGACGACCCGCGCCTCCGGGTCGCCGAAGCCGGAGATCGGGCGCGCCCAGTACTCCTGGCCGCGGTAGCGCCGGGGCGGGTTTGCCGCCTGCGCCTCGCGCCACTCGACCAGTCGCGGGCAGAGGCGGCAGCGGTGAACCTCCTCGGCGAGGGCTTGCAGCGCCCGGCCGCTGCCGGAGCTCATAGGCTTCGCCTTCTCGTCATGGCACTGAACCGAATCACGCGCGGCGGCAGCGTGCGCCGCGCTCTCCTGCTGGCGGTCGTCGTCGCCGGCCTCACCGGCGGGCTCTTCGCCTGCGGGGGTGGCGACGGAGACTCCGCGGTCGACAAGGACGCGGACGTCGGAGTGTTGAACGAGATCCTCGCCCGGCAGCTCGCCGCGGTCGAGGCCTACGGCGAGGTGCTGCCGGCGCTGCGGGGCGCCGAGCTCGCCACTGCCCGCGAGTTCCGCTCCCAGGAACAGGAGCACGTCGACGCGACGACGAAGACGCTGCGCGGCCTCGACGGGGAGTCCGACCCGCCCGCCGAAACGATCGATTTGCCCGAGCTGGAGACGCCGGAGGACGCCTGGCGTTTTCTCTACACGCTCGAAAGCGCGACGATCGACGCCGAGCTCAACGCCGTCGGCCGGCTGACCATCGGTTGGCCGCGGCCGCTGATCGCCGCGATGGCGGCCAACCAGGCGCAACGGCTGGTCGTGATCCGGCGCCTGCTCGGCGCCAGGCCGTCCGAATTGATCCCAGAGGCGTTCGAGACTGGCGAAACGGATGCCCCAGAGGAGATGATGGGGGAGTGACCGGCCCCCTCTACGCGATCGGTCGCTTCTGCTCCCGCCACCACTGGCCGGTGATCGCCGTCTGGATCGTCCTCGCGATCGCCCTGCTCGCGATCGCCAACGCGGCCGGCAGCAAGACGAGCGAAAACCTGACGCTGCCGGGAACGGATTCGACGACGGCGACCGAACTGCTCGAAGACAACCTGCCCGAACAGGCCTACGGCAGCAATCCCCTGGTTCTGGAGGCGCCCAAGGGGAAATTGACCGAGTCCAAATACGCGAGCGCGGTGGACGAAACCGTCAAGCGCCTGAACGAACTCGGCGAGGTCAACTCGGCCGTCAGCCCGCTCAGCCCCAAAGGGGCCGCTTTCCTCAGCGAAGACGGGTCGATCGGCTACATCCCCGTCGTCCTCAACGTCGGGCCGGGCGAAATCGACGAAGAGCAGGCGCAGCGGATCCTCAACGCGGCCAAGCCCGCCCGCGCCGCCGGCCTCGAGACCTCGGTCGGCAGCTACGTCGGTCAGCAGCTCTCCAAACCCGAGACCGAGACCAGCGAGGCGATCGGCCTTGCCGCCGCGGTGGTGATCCTGCTCTTCGCCTTCGGAACGGCGACGGCGATGATGCTGCCGATCGTCTCGGCGGTGCTCGGCCTTCTGGTTGCGCTCTCGATCATCCGCCTGCTCGAGCACGTGCTGCAGGTGCCCGGGGTGGCCCTGACGCTGGCGACGATGATCGGCCTCGGGGTCGGCATCGACTACGCCCTCTTCATCGTCACCCGCCACAAACTGCAGCTCGGCGAAGGGATGGAGCTGCGCGAGTCGATCGCCCGCGCCACCGCCACCGCGGGCGGTGCCGTCGCCTTCGCCGGCTTCACCGTCGTGATCGCGCTCTGCTCGCTCGCTTTCGCCGGCATCCCACTCGTCTCCACGCTCGGCTTCATGGCCGCGGTCGCGGTGGTGGTCGCGGTCTGCGCTGCGACCACGCTGTTGCCGGCGATGCTCGGCGCCCTCGGCCCGCGGATCGACTCGTTGCGGGTCAAGCTCGGCAAGACCCACCCGGATGACAAGGAGCCGCACGGCTGGCGGCGCTGGGCGGAACGGGTTTCGGCCCGCCCCGGGACCGCCACGGTGGTCTCGCTCCTGATCCTGCTCGTCCTGGCGCTGCCGCTCCTCCAGCTCGATCTCGGCCAGAACGACGTCAGCGCCCTGCCCAAGGACACGACCTCGCGCCAGGCCTACGACGCGCTCGACCAGGGCTTCGGCCCCGGCGTCTACGGGCCGCTGTTGATCGCCTCCGAATTCACCTCGCCGGCGGAAGCCCAGCAGGTGCTGCCGAAGCTGGAGAAAGCGATCGGGGGCGCCGGCGACGTCGCCGCGGTCGGCGAACCGGCCCTCGACAAAGCGGGGACGACGGCGGTTTTCACCGTGATCTCGAAATCGGAGCCGTGGTCCGATGACACCGTCGAGCTGGTCGAAAACCTGAGGGAGACGATCGTCCCGGGCGCCCTGCAGGGAACCGAAGCGAGCTCCTTCGTCGGCGGCCAGACCGCCGGCTACATCGACCTCGCCACCCAGATCGGCGACAAGCTGCCGCTGATGATCGCGATCGTCGTCGCCCTCAGCTTCCTCGTCCTCCTCGTCGCCTTCCGCTCGCTGCTGGTCCCGGTCAAGGCGGCGGCGATGAACCTGATCTCGGTGGCGGCCGCCTACGGCATCGTCACCGCCGTCTTCCAGCTCGGCTGGGGCGCGGAGTTGATCGGGCTCGACCACGCGATCCCGATCGTCAGCTTCGTGCCGCTGTTGATGTTCGCGATCCTCTTCGGGCTCTCGATGGACTACGAGGTCTTCCTGCTGACGCAGATGCGCGAGCACTACGAGAAATACGGCGACGCGCGCCGGGCCGTGGTCGAAGGACTCGCCAACACCGGCCGGGTGATCACCTCGGCAGCCGCGATCATGGTCTGCGTGTTCACCAGCTTCGTCCTCAACGGTGATCCGCTCGTGAAGGAGTTCGGGGTCGGGCTCGCGGTCGCGATCGCGATCGACTCGACCCTGGTCCGCTGCTTGCTGGTGCCGGCGGTGATGGTCCTGCTCGGCGACCGCGCCTGGTGGCTGCCAGGCTGGATGGACCGCCTCCTGCCCCGGGTAAGCATCGAGGGCGAGGAGTACTTCGCGAAGAAGGACGCCGAAAAAGATGTTCCCGCTCAATCTGCCTAACGCACTGACGCTGCTGCGCATCCTCGCGGTGCCGGTGGTGATCGTCGCCCTGCTGGAGGAGACCCCGAACGGCGACACCCTCGCCGCCGCCGTCTTCGCCCTGGCGGCGCTGACCGACGGCCTCGACGGCTACTTCGCCCGCTCCCGCGATGCGGTGACGACCTTCGGCAAGCTGATGGACCCGCTTGCCGACAAGCTGCTGATCATCGGCGCCCTGCTCTCGCTGGTCTCGCTCGGCCGCCTCGAAGCCTGGGTGGCGATGGTGATCATCGCCCGCGAGATCGCGGTCACGATCCTCCGCACGATCGCCGCCGAGCGCGGCATCGTCATCGCCGCCAGCTGGATGGGCAAGCTGAAGACGGTTCTCCAGATCGCCGCCATCATCGCCCTGATCGCCACCAACCCCGCCCCCCTCGGCGTCGACATCCTCGTCTACATCGCCCTGGCCGTCACCGTCGTCAGCGGCGTCGACTACTTCTTCGGCCTGCGCAAACGGATCGAGGCGCTGGAGCGCGAACGGGCGGCGGCAAAGGGGAAGGCGAAGTCGACGGCGTAGCCGGTAGGGAGGGATGGGTGCTCCCTTCCCTCCCTGGGATTTTCGCCGTTAACTCTCCAGCTCTCGCCGACGGGCACTGCGAAAATCAGGACGCCGGTCGGGAAGGGAACACCCATCCCTCCTGGCGACAGCTCTCGAATTTCACCGAGTCCGCGCCAGTACACCTATACGGGGCACTGCCGCGGACTCGGTGAAACGTCGTCTCTCGGAGAGCTGTCGTAGGAGGGTGCCGGTGTCCCTCGGAGGAATGTTCGGCGATATGCAATCTGGGGTCTGCGCGCGTAAGCGCGCAGCATGTTCTCCCCGGAGCGGAAGCGGAGGGGAGGTCAATTCTGGAGAGGGATACCGGCACCCTCTACCGGGGGGCGCTTAGTCCCTAAGCGGTAGGGGCCTCGAGCCACTCACGCATCGTCACGTGGTGACTCTCATGCCGGCCCTCGCGCAGCTCCGCCCGCAGATCGCCCAGCGTTCCGTAACGCTCGGCGACGACGTTGTGGCGGTGGATCGTCTCGAGGTTCTCCTGGCGGGCCATGACGAAGGTCTCCTCGGGCAGGTCGGGGTAGTCCTCGACCACCTGTCGCACCATCTCCCGCACGCAGTCCTCGACGAAGCGGGGGTTTTCGTGGGCTTTGACGACCACGGAGCGCTCGTCGGAGCGCTTCATCAGCTCGTAGATCTCCGAGCTCATCGAGCTCTCGACGATCCGCAGCAGCTCTGGCGCCTCGATCCAGGCCGGGCCGCCCTCGGGGCAGCCGACGTAGAGGGTGCCGATCCCGCGCTGGTTGTGGGTGGCGACAGGGACCAGCTCGATGATCCGCTCGACCTCCTCATCGCTGAAGCCGTCGGACGCCAGCCGCTCGCGGGCCAGGCCGGCAACCGCTTCCTGCGCGCAGGGGCAGGCGGTCATGCCCTGGGCCTCGACCCCGGTCAGGGTGCGGGTGCCTTGGGCCGAGGAGACAGCGGTGCCGTAGAGGACGTAGATCTCCTGGGTGCTCTTGCCGGTTTCGGGCGTCTTCACCGTCTCCGGATAGCGGGCGGTGATCGAGACCTCGGCCCGCTCTCCCCCCTGGCGCTCGCGCACCCGCTCGGCGACGTGGGCGGCCAGCACCTCGGCTTTGAAGGCCTCGCCCAGCACCACCTCGTCGATCGCCTCGCCGACGATCTCCTCGAAGCGGGACATGTGCACTCCCGCCTGCTGGGGGTTGAGGTCGACGAAGCACTCGAAGCCGGCGTAGAAGAGGTTCTCGACGCCGTCGGTCTTGACCCGGATCACCTTCTCGACGCCGGTGACTCCGACCCGCGAGAGGCTGACCTGCGTAGCCGGCAGGGCTCCTTGGACGTCGGGGAGGGCGGGGGTGGCGGTCGGATGGCTTGCCATCGGGCTAACCAATAGTAAGCAACCAAGAGTTTCGGCGATGGAGAGATTTTTCCGCCTATAATCCGGCTCGGTCGGAGCTTCCGGGCCGGCCGTCCGCAATCCAGGGGAGAGGGAGCAGGCGGAGGCAGTGAGTATCGAACCGTTGGAGACCGCGCCTGAAGTCGTCGAGCGCGATGAGGAGACCAGCCCGATCGGTGAGATCGAGGAGCTTCAGGGCCTCATCGCCACCGGTCGCGAGCGCGGGTACCTCACCTTCGAGCAGATCTCTTCGACACTCGAGGAGGTGGAGATCACCAAGGAACAGGTCTCCCAGTTGCACGCTCACCTGGTCGAGCACGGCATCGACGTGATCGCCGAGGACGGGGTCAGCGCTTACAAGGCCCAGCGCAGCGGCGAGGCCACCGGCGGGACGAAGAAGGAAGAGCTGGACTTGACGGTCGAGCCCAGCCTCGACTCGCTGCGGCTCTACCTGCGGGCGATCGGCCAGGTCGACCTGCTGACCGCGCAGCAGGAGGTGGAACTGGCGAAACGGATCGAGCGCGGCGATATGCTCGCCAAGCGGCAGATGGTCGAGGCCAACCTGCGCCTCGTCGTCTCGATCGCCAAAGGCTATTTGGGCCGCGGGCTCGGCTTCCTCGATCTGATCCAGGAGGGCTCGCTGGGGTTGATCCGGGCGGTGGAGAAGTTCGACTACCGCCGCGGCTACAAGTTCTCCACCTACGCGACCTGGTGGATCCGCCAGGCGGTGACGCGGGCGATCGCTGACAAGGCGCGGACGATCCGGATCCCCGTCCACATGGTCGAGAAGCTGAACCGGGTCGCCCACGTCGAACGCCAGCTGGTGCAGAAACTGGGTCGCGAGCCGGAGCCGGCGGAGATCGCCGAAGAGCTGCGCTGGCCCGTCTCCGACGTGCGCGACATCCTTCGCGTCGCCCAGCTGCCGGTCTCGCTGGAGAAACCGGTCGGGGACGAGGACGAATCCGAGCTCGGCGACTTCGTCGCCGACGATGCTGTCTTGGAGCCCTTCGAGGAAGCGAGCGAGCACCTGCAGAAGGAGGGCGTGCAGAGGGCGCTGGAAGCGCTGCCCGATCGCGAGCGCCAGGTGATCGAACTTCGCTACGGCCTCGCCGGCAAAGAACCGCTGACGCTGGAGGAAGTCGGCCGCACCTTCGGCGTCACCCGCGAGCGGATCCGGCAGATCGAGAACAACACGCTGAAGAAGCTGAAGCGTCTCCCCGAGGCTCAGATGCTCCGCGAAGCCTCCTAGTCGCTAACGCGGCGGCTCGAGCACGAAGACGCCGACCTCGCGGTCCAGCTTCGACTCGTAGAACTCCCAGCCGGAGTACTGCTGCATGTGCCGGCGCCAGAGCTCGGCACGCTCCTCCCCCTCCGCGATCCGGGACCGGACCTCGACGCGCTTGCTCCCGACCTCAACCGTGGCCTTGGGATCAGCCCGCAGGTTGAGCGACCAGGCCGGCGTCTTTTCGTTGCCGGCATTGGTGTTGATGACGACGAAGTTGTCGCCGTCGGCGAGGTAGAGGACCGGTGCCGTGCGCTGTTTGCCGGATTTGCGACCGGTAGTGGTCAGCAGCAGGATCGGGGCCTTGCCGAGCTTGCCTCCCACCCGGCCGCGGGTCAGCCGGTAGATCGGCGCATTCAGCTTGCCGACGGTTCGCAAGCCGGTGGCCCCGAGGAAGTTGGAGAACCTGGACCAGAAGTGATCGCTTGGCACCGCGTGAGTATTCCACCGCGGGGAGCTACAGTGGGCGCATGGCCGAGCCGCACCCATTCCGCCGCGCCGCCGAGAACAAGGACCTCGACCTGCTCACCGAGACGCTGCGCGAGGACGTCGTCCTCCACAGCCCGGTGCTGTTCCGCGGCTTCGAAGGCCGCGACACGGTGATCGCCGTGCTCACCCACGTGATCGCGACCCTCGAGAACTTCACCTACACGGACGAGCTGGCCGAGGGAGGCACCGTCGTCCTCAGGTTCAAGGCCACCGTCGGCGACCGCGAGCTGGAGGGAATCGACTTCCTCGAGCTCGATGAGGAGGGGCGCGTCCGCGAGCTGACCGTCTTCATGCGCCCCTTCTCAGCCCTGACCGCCTTCAACGAGCAGATGAAGGCGCGGCTCGAAGCATCGACGGGCTGAGAGCACTTTGCCGCAGATCTCCCCAGCCGTTCCGTAGACTTCTGATCCTCAGCTCGGGGGAGTGTCCGAGTGGCTAAAGGAGACGCGCTGTAAACGCGTTGGCTATGCCTACGCAGGTTCGAATCCTGCCTCCCCCACTTCGAACTCGGAATATTTCGGGCCACCCAGGCTGATTCCGCTGCGGCCATGTACTTCTGCCGCTGGGATGAACCAACACCTCCAATCGCCGACTACGACGAAGAGGTAGTCGAAGCTCTTCTTCTCCAAGCGCTTGACGACGCCGTTCCAGCTGCGGTTCCCACCCCGGGTGCAGGTGGCGACGATCCATCGGTTCTTCTGGAGCAGGGTTGACGTCTTCACCTGGATGCGCAAGAGCTTGTCGCCCTCCTGCGCGATCAGGTCGCAGTCGGGGCTGTGCCCGAATGGGATCCAAACGCCGTATCCCTGTCGCATCAGCCAGGAGGCCGCAATCCCCTCGCCGATGTCTCCTTGCCTTCGCGGGTTTGCCTGGCGCAGCTCCATGGCCCGATACTGGCAGGTGTCGCAGACAGAACATTGCGCACCTCATAGTCCACTTCTCCTGCCTGAAAAGATGCCCTGATGCTCGACGACCGCGTGATCGCAATCGCTGGAGCCGGTGGCGGCCTGGGGCCGCTGGTCGTGCAGCGGCTCGCCGGGGCCGGGGCCATCGTCGCCGGTACCGACCGCGACCAGGCGGCGCTCGACGCGATCGCCACCGACCTCGGCCTCCCGCCCGATCGCTGGGACGGCCGCGCGGTCGACCTCCTCGACGAGGAGGCCACCCGGGCGTGGTGCGCCGCCCTGGTCGAGCGCTTCGGGCGGGTCGACGGACTCGTCCACCTCGTTGGCGGCTGGCGCGGCGGCGAACCGCTGCACGAGGCGCCGCTCTCGGACTGGGAGCTTCTCCACGACCTCCTCGTCCGCACCGTTCAGCACACCACCCGCGCCTTCCACGACCAGCTCGTCGCCAGCGCCGGGGGCCGCTTCGTCCTCGTCTCCGCCAAGCAGGCCCAGGCGCCGACCAACGCCAACGCCGCCTACGCCGCCGCCAAGGCCGCCGCGGAGGCTTGGACCCTCGCCTTCGCCGACGGCTTCGAGCCTGGCGGCGCGACCGCCAACATCGTCGTCGTCGATGCGATCCTCACCCCGCGCATGCGGGAGGAGAACCCGGAGGAGGAGTTCCCGACCTTCACCCCGGCCGAGGACGTCGCCGCCGCGATCGCCTTCCTCTGCTCGGACGCGGCGAAAAAGATGAACGGTCAGCGCTTCCCGCTTACGATGGGCCGATGAGCACTCCCAAAGGCCAGAGCGCCACGCCGAACGGCAAGATGACGATCGGCGAGCTGGCGCGGCGGACGGGGATGACGATCCGCAACATCCGCGCCCACCAGACCCGCGGCCTGCTGCCGCCGCCCGAGGTCCACGGCCGCACCGGCTACTACAACCAGGACCACGTCGCGCGGATCGAACTGACCCGTGAAATGCAGGCGGAGGGGCTCAACCTGGAGGCGATCCGCCGCGTGCTCGAGAGCAGCGAGGGCTCCTCCCGCGAGATGGTCGACTTCGCCCGAGCCGTCCGCGCCCCCTTCGAGGACGAGACGCCGGAAATCTTCGACATGGACGAGCTGGCCGCGGCCTGGGGGGTGGAGAAATTCGACCCGAAGCTGCTCGCGCGAACGGAAAAGCTGGGCATCCTCCGCCAGCTCCCCGAGGGCAAGATCGAGGTGATCAGCCCCCGGCTGCAGCAGGCCGGGACCGCCTTGATCGAGCTGGGCGTCCCCCCTCAGGCCGCCGTCGAGACGGCGGAGCAGCTGCGGCGCTCCTCGGAGAAGGTGGCCCGGATCTTCGTCGAGCTCTTCGTCCGCGAGATCTGGGAGCCGTTCGACAAGGCGGGCCGGCCGGAGGAGGACTGGCCGAAGGTGCGCGAGGCCCTCGACCGGATGCGTCCCCTCGCCTCCGACGCGCTGCTGGCGATGTTCCAGGTAGCGATGGGCGAGTCGACGGAGAAAGCCGGGGAACGGACCCTGCGCGATGCCGCCGAGCCGGCCGGGAAGCGCCGCCGCAAGCGCAGCTCGTCCCGCCGCTGAGCCGCTAGCGGGCTACCGGCAGGAGGGCGAGCCGTGCCAGCTCCGGGGTCTTGCCGGGCAGCGAGTCGTCGCGGCCGTGGGCGACCTCGCGCTGGATCACGAACCAGATCCCCCCTGCGGTCGCTTCCAGGACCACGCGCGGGACCTTGCTCCAAAGCTCCTTCGTCCCTTTGCGGGCTTCGACGAACGCGAGAACCGCGTTCATCACCTCTTCGGATCGGTCGAGAGCGGGGGGGCCCGCGGTCATCATCTCCAGGAACGCCAGTCGCGCGTACATCTCATCCCGGGCGATGTGCTCGGTCAACGCTCGCAGCACCGCTCCGATCGACGCCGGGCCGTCGGCGCCACTCTCGAAGGCCTCCACGCAGATCCGCAGCGCCTTTTCCGAGGCGATCTCGTAGGCGGCGATGAAGGCGTCGCGTTTGCTGTTGAAGTTCTCGTAGAAGGTCTGGTTGGAGGTGCCTGCGGCGGCCGAGATCGCGGGGATGCTGAGGGATTCGTAGCCGCGCTCGACGACGACTCTGGCGGCCGCGCGGACGATCCGTTCACGCTGGCTGAGCGAAGCGCGACTTAGGGGACTATCCGGAGGCTCCTCCCATCCCAGGGTTTCCTCTTCCTCGCCTCCGGCCTCGGGGGAAGGCGGCTGTTCGGCGGCAACGACGCCCCGGCGCACCAGCTCGGTGTCCGGGGCCTGGTAGCTCAGGGCCCAGTCGATCAGCGGCTCGACTACGCCGGGCAGCTCCTTCGTCTTGCCGTTGCGCAGGTACTGGTAGACGACCCCGCTGATGCCGGCGATGATCGCGCGGACGGTGAGATCGGAGACCGGCTGGGAGGACGCGTTGTTGTCGAAGTACTCGCGCGCCACCTGCTCGAAGGCCTCCCACGCCCTCTCGCGATGGGCGATGCCCGCCGATCCGAGCGTCAGCGAATCGATGATCGCGAAGGCGGCGTCCTCTGGCCTTTCGACCACGATCTCGATGAAGCGGCGGAGGGCTGCCACCAGGCGCTCCCGCTCGTCGCCGTCACCGGCATAAGCCTGCGCCACTTCCTCCGCCACCTCGCCGACGATCGAGTCGAAGGTCGCGAGAAAACATTCTTCTTTGCTCTCGAAGTGGTCGTAGAAGGTGCTCTTGGAGACCCCGGCCAAAGTCACCAACTCCCGGACCGTGGTCGAGGCAAAGCCGTGGCGCGCCACTGCCTCGACGATCGCCCCTTCGAGCCGATCCTTCTGATGGCGGGCAACCTCGTCCGCCTTCATCCGCCGAGGGCCACCGGGCAATCGCGGGAAGAGCGGTTCCAGCGGCTTCTCGGCGGGGTTGGTTGAGGTCATCCACTCACGATAGTCCGCTGGGGCTAGCCGGCGCCAACGAGGCAATTAACAGTTCCTAAAGCCGATGGACCTCACCTGCGAGCCTATGATTTGTCACAGCCGCTGCTCGGAGGGACCGGGCGGCACGAACCCGGGCCGACGCGGGTGGCCCAAAGGAAGAGAGAGCCGATGCCAGGGAAGAAGCTCATCTTGTCGTTCGTCGCCGTCATCGCGCTGCTCGGAGCGGTGCCGTCGCTGGCCGCGGAAGCGACCCGGGAAAGCTACGTCGCAGCCGTGGAACCGATCTGCAAGGCGAACACGGAAGCCAACGAAAAAATCCTCAAAGGGGTGCGGGCGGAAGTAAAGGCCGGCAAGCTCGACTCCGCCTCGAAGAAGTTCTTCGCCGCGGCTCGGGCCCTGAAGCGGACCCGGGCACAGCTCTTGGCGGTGCCGAAACCCCCGGCTGATTCCGCCAGGCTGACTAAATGGCTGGGCTACGTGAAGACCGAGGTGCAACTGTTCGAAGCGGTTGGCAGGAAGCTCGCCAACGACGAATCGACCAGCGCCCAGAAGATGGTGGTTCGCCTCGTCAGCAACGCGCGCCAGGCCAACAACCAGGTCCTCGACTTCGAATTCCGCTACTGCCGCTTCCAACCCTCGAAGTTCATCTGATCAATTGCCTTGAGGAATTTCGACCCTTGAGGACCGATCCCGCCGACAGGCTCTAACATCGACCAAGCCCGCCCGGGTAGCTCAGTTGGTAGAGCACTTCCATGGTAAGGAAGGGGTCACGGGTTCAAGTCCCGTCCCGGGCTTTCTGGCTGCATAGCCAAGCCTTCCCTCCCTCGGTAGGCTCCTCGCCGTGGACTTCGCCCTTACCGACGAGCAGGAGGACTTCGTCGACGCGATTCGTGACTTCTGCGACCGCGAGTGCGGGACCGCGGATCAGCGCGAGCGGCTGACCGACGGCTACAGCGAGCACCACAACTTCGAGATCTACAACCAGATGGCGGAGCTGGGCTGGCTCGGGGTGACGATCTCCGAGCAGTACGGCGGCTCCGGCGGCACGATGCTCGACGCCTGTCTCTTCATGGAGGAGACCTCCCGCGGCCTGGCCCCGATCGGCGGCTACGCGACGACGCTGATCGTCGCCGGCGCGACCCAGCGCTTCGGCACCGAGGCGCAGAAGGAAGCAATCCTCGGCGGCATCGCTTCCGGCTCGGTCGAGGCGATCGCGATGACCGAGCCCGAGGCCGGTTCCGACGTCGGCGCCCTCGCCTGCAAGGCAGAGCGCGTCGACGGCGGCTTCGTCCTCAACGGCCAGAAGGTCTTCTGCTCCAACGCCCATATCTCCGACCACGTCCTCGTCGTCTGTCGCACCAACCGCGACGGCAGCAAGCACGAGGGGATGACGATGATCTGGGTGCCCCGCGAAGCCGAGGGGATGGAGATCGTCCCGATCGAGACGATGGGGGGCCGCGAGACCAACCACCTCTACTTCACCGATTGCGCCGCCGCAGAGGACGCCGTGCTCGGCGAGGTCGACCAGGCCTGGACGCAGCTGATGGCCGGGCTCAACGTCGAGCGCCTGATCCTGGCCGCGACGATGCTCGGGATCGCCCAGCGCGCCTTCGACGACCTCCTGCTCTACGTCAAGGAGCGGCGCCAGTTCGATCGTCCGATCGGCTCCTTCCAGGCGCTCCAGCACCGCATCGCCGACCTCGCCACCGACCTCCAGGCCGCCCGTCTGATGACCCACTGGGTTGCCTCCATGGTCGACGAGGACCCCGACCGCATGCTCCCCCAGCAGGCCTCGATGGTGAAGCTCTTCGTCACCGAGGTCGCGAAGCGAACGACGCTCGAGGGGATGCAGATGATGGGCGGCTACGGCTACTCCTCCGAGTACGACATGGAGCGCCTGGTCCGCACCTCGCTGGTCTCGACGATCTACGGCGGCACCTCCGAGATCCAGCGCAACATCATCGCCAAGACGCTCGGGCTCTAGAACGCGGGCGTCTCAGGCGGTGGCGGCGAACTGGTCGCCCTCGACCAGCGCCGGTCGGCCGATGTGGAAGCCCTGCGCGTAGTCGACCTCGAAGGCCCGCACCAAGGCCAGCGTCTCGGCGTCCTCGATTCCCTCGGCCACCGTCTCCTGACCGAACGCTTTCGCGAACTGGACCAGTGCCTGGACGAGGCGCTGGTCGGTGGGGGAGGAGGGCAGGTCGCGGATGAACTCGATGTCGATCTTCAGGTGCTGGATCGGCAGATCCTTCAGGTAGCTGAACGAGCTGAAGCCGGTGCCGAAGTCGTCGAGCCCGAGGCCGCAGCCCATCTCCGTGACCGCCTGGGCGAAGGCGCGGGCGTGGTCCATGTTCGAGATCGCCGCCGTCTCGGTGATCTCGAAGTCGAGCCAGGCCGGGTTGAGGCCGTCGCCGATCGCCGTCCGCACGTCCTCGATCAGCCGCGGGTCGCAGAGCGAGGCGCCGCTGACGTTGACGGCGATCGGCTGCGAGCGGCCGGCCAGCTCGATCGCTTTCGCCAGCACCAGACGGTCGATCTCGACGATCAGCCCCAATCGCTCGGCCGTCGGCAGGAACGAGGAGGGCGGGATCACCTCGTCGTTGTCGTCGAGCATCCGCACCAGCAGCTCTTCCCGCGCCACGCACTGCTTGCGGAGGTCGAGGATCGGCTGCGCGTAGACAACGATCCGGCCCCGGTCGATCGCATCGCGGATCCGGTCCGCCCAGGCCAGCTTCAGGTTCGGCCCGCCGGCGGCTTCCACCGCCTTGCCGCCGCCCTGTTCCTTCGCTTCGCTGAGGGCGATGTCGGCGGCGATCATCAGCCCTTCGGCGGTGACCGCCTCGGCGGTGCCGCCGAAGGTTGCGATTCCGACGCTGGCGCCGACCGCCGGCTTGCCCCGCTCGCGAACCAGGCCGATCAGCCGCTCCGCGGCGCCCTTCGCCTGAGCGGGGGTGGCTCGCTGCAGCAAAAGCCCGAATTCGTCGGCGCAAATTCGCGCCGGCAGATCCTCCGCCCGCGACTCGTCGCGCATCGTCGCCCCCACCGTTTCCAACAACTTGTCGCCCGCCTCGTGCCCGAGCGAGTCGTTGACGAGGTGGAAGGAGTCGATGTCGAGCAGCAGCAGCGCCCCTGGCTGACCGCGGTGGCGAGGGTCGAAGATCCGATCTTCGACCGCTTCGACGAAGCTGTCCCTGTCGTAAAGACCAGCGGTATCGACTGGTTGCTGCACCGTGACCCCCGAGTGCCCGGATCGATTACGTAGAAAACGACTTTACATAGAATTAGGTAGTCGATGTGATCTATGGCCCGGGTGGGTGGCATCGGCCACTCCCTGGCCTTCGCATGACGCTATCCTTGGCTCAGCCTCGCGCCTTGGCCCGGGGTTTTTCTTCTGTAAAGACTGTCCTCAGGCACGGAACGAGGGAGAAGATGGCTCGCGGAGACGTCCGCATCGCGGTGACGATGGCTTGCGAAGAGTGCAAGCGACGGAATTACCAAACCAATAAGTCGCGGCGAAACACGCCGGACCGTATCGAGATGCGCAAGTTCTGCCGCTGGTGTGGTCGCCACACCCCTCATAAGGAGACCCGGTAGCCCCCGATGGCCAAGACCCGCGCACAGCGCAAGGCCGAGCGCCGGGCTCGGGAAGCCGAAGAACAGAAACGTTCCGGCGACGGGCTGGAGAGCGCTTCGCGCGCTCAGCACGACACGCAGATCGGTAAGTCAGGCGAGGTCGCCGACGTCGAAGCGGTCGAGGCCCGGATCGCCGCCGGCGCCCCCGAGAGCGAGACCGAACTTCCGGACGCTCCCAAGCCCCGCTCCGCCCGCCGCGCCGAAGCGAAGGCGCAAAAAGAAGCGGAGAAGCGCAAGCGCGAGGGGCAGAAGCGGCACGAGCGCGAGCAGCTCGCCAAGAAACAGAAACAGGCCAAGGCCGAACGTCAGCGCTCCGGCTTCATCGGTTTCCTCATATCCTGCTGGCAGGAGCTGAAGAAAGTCCAGTGGCCCGACCGCGACACGCTGGTTCAGGCCACCGCGGTCACCATTCTCTTCGTCGCTGTCGCAGCTGCCTACCTCGGCGCTCTCGACGCGGTCTTCAGTGAGCTCATCCAAGCGATCCTCTAGCTGGGGATCCCGAACAAAGGCTTCTTGATTTGTATCGCTGGTACGTGATCAACACCTATTCCGGGCACGAGAACAAGGTCAAGCACAACCTCGAGCATCGGGTTCAGACGATGAGTCAGAACCGCAACGTGCGACAGGTTGTCGTCCCCACCGAGCAGGTCTCGGAGATGAAGGACGGGCAGAAAGTCCAGACCGAGAAACGGACGATGCCCGGCTATGTCCTGGTCAACATGGAGATGACCGACGACGCCTGGAGCCTGGTCAAAAACACCCCCGGCGTCACCGGCTTCGTCGGCTCGCGCAACAAACCGGTGCCGCTCTCCAAACCGGAGGTGGACCGCCTGCTGCACCGCGAGACCGCGGAGCGGCCCCGCACCCAGGCGCAGTTCTCGATCGGCGAAACCGTCAAAGTCATCTCCGGCCCGCTCTCCGACTTCTCCGGCGAGATCGCCGAGATCAACGAGGACGCGGCGAAACTCAAGGTGCTGGTCTCGATCTTCGGCCGGGAGACCCCGGTTGAGGTCGGCTACGACCAGGTCAAGAAGATCTAGGTCGCCAGGACCGCTACCCTCACGAGCCCGAACTCATGGCTAAGAAAGTCCTCACCCTCATCAAGCTGCAGATCCAGGCCGGAAACGCCAACCCCGCCCCGCCGGTCGGCCCGGCGCTGGGCCAGCACGGCGTCAACATCATGGACTTCTGCAAAGCCTTCAACGCGCAGACGCAGGGCGAAGGCGGGACGATCATCCCGGTCGAGATCACCGTCTACGAGGATCGCTCCTTCACCTTCATCACCAAGACGCCGCCGGCTGCGGTACTGATCAAGGAAGCGATCAAAATCCCGAAGGGCTCAGGCGAGCCCCACGTCAACAAGGTGGGCACGATCTCCGACGCTCAGATCCAGGAGATCGCCGAACGCAAGATGCCCGACCTCAACGCCAACGACATCGACGCCGCGAAGAAAATCATCGCCGGCACCGCCCGCTCGATGGGCGTCGACGTCGCTTAGGAGATTTCAATGGCCCACGGCAAACGATTCCGCCAGCAGTACGAGAAGGTCGACCGCGACCGCGCTTATCCGCCGGCCGAGGCCGTCGCGCTGATCAAGGAGACCGCCAGCGCCAAATTCGACGAGACGGTCGAGCTGCACGTGCTGCTCGGCGTCAACGTCCGTCACGCGGATGAGCAGCTGCGCGGCACCCTGGCGCTGCCCCACGGGCTCGGCAAAGACGTCACCGTCGCTGTCTTCGCCCAGGGCCAGCAGGCCCGCGACGCCGAGGCCGCCGGAGCCGACTTCGTCGGCGGCCAGGACCTGGTCGAGAAAGTCCAGGAGGGTTGGACCGACTTCGACGTCGCGATCTCGACGCCGGAGATGATGAAAGGCGTCGGTCAGCTGGGCCGGGTCCTCGGTCCGCAGGGCAAGATGCCGAACCCCAAGGTCGGCACCGTCACCGACGACGTCGAGAAGGCCGTCGGGGATTCCAAGTCGGGCAAAGTCGAATACCGCACCGACCGCCAGGCGATCGTCCACATGGCAATCGGCAAGGCCAGCTTCGACGCAGACAAACTGCTGGAGAACTACCTGGCGGTGATCGAGGAGATCCAGCGCGCCAAGCCTTCCTCGTCCAAGGGCAAATACATCGTCTCGGCCACTCTGGCGACGACGATGGGCCCCGGTATCCGGGTCGACTCGGGCAAATCCGCGGACCGCGATGGCGCCGCTGCCGGGAGCGAAGAGACTGCCGCTGCGGCTGACGAGACCGCACAGGAGCCGGCAACGGTCTAACCTCCGTCGCCGCTAACCGCAGACCACCGGCGGGGCAGTGCCCAGAAGCCCGGTGCAGGTGAGACGATGAACCGCGAAGAAAAGTCAGCAGCCATAAAAGAGATCGCCGCCGATATCGAGGCGGCCGAGGCGATCTTCGCCGTCGACTACCGCGGTATCAGCGTTCCCCAGGCAGCAGAGCTGCGTTCGAAACTCCGCGAAGCTGACGCCAGCTTCCGCATCGTCAAGAACCGCCTGACGAAAATCGCCGCCGATCAGGCCGGCGAGGAACGGCTGGCGGAGCTGCTGCAAGGACCGACCGCCCTCACCTTCGTTCGCGGTGACACCGCCCAGGCCGCGAAAGCGATCACGACCTTCAACAAAGAGCACGAGGTGCTCACCTACAAGGGCGGCTTCATGGACGCGACCTCGCTCGACGAGACCGCGTTCAAATCGATCGCCAAGCTGCCCGGCCGCGAGGTGCTCAACGGGCAGCTCGCCGGCGTCGTCGCCAGCCCGCTCACCGGCCTCGTCCGTGGACTTGGCTCGATGATCCAGGGCTTGGCGCTGCAGCTTGGGCAGATTGCCGAGAAAGGACTCGTGACGGGAGAGGCTCCGGTCGCGGAGGCCGCGGATCCTGTCTCCGATACGTCCTCCTCGCCTGACGGCGAGGATTCCGCATCGTCGCCACCCGCGGCAGAGGCGGAGGAGGCAGACGAGTCTGCTCCGGCCGAGGAGGAGAAAGCTGAGGAGGCTTCAGAGGAGGAGGCTCCGACCGAGGCTTCCAGTGGGAACGAGCCGCCGGCTGACCAGGCCGAGGCTCCGGATGTAGAGACTTCAGATGAAGATTCAAACGAGGAAGAGGGGTAGCGACTGATGGCAACCAAAACTTCAACCGAGGACTGGATCGAGGAGCTGAAAAGCATCTCGGTCCTCGAGCTCTCCGAGCGGATCAAAGCGCTCGAGGAGGAGTTCGGGGTTTCCGCTACGGCCGTTGCAGCCGCGGCGCCGGCTGCTGCTGGCGGCGGCGGCGGTGGCGACGAGGGCGGCGGCGAAGAGTCGTCGACCGTCGACGTCGTCCTCAAAGAGGTCGGGGGCCAGAAAGTCCCCGTCATCAAGGTGGTCCGCTCCGCGACCGGTCTTGGCCTGAAAGAGGCGAAGGCGCTGGTCGACGAGGCCCCGAAAGCGATCAAAGAGGACGTCGACCGCGAGGAGGCCGACAAACTCAAAGCTGAACTCGAGGAGGCCGGGGCCACGGTCGAACTCTCATAAGAGTTCGCGCCGTTCCCGCGGATCCCGCTGGGGGAGCCAAGTTTGAAGGCGCGCACGGCGGTGTGTTATTTTCCGCCGTCGCGCCCAATTTGAGTGCCCCTGCCCAGATTTGCGCTGTATCTACGTCCCTCTGACCGTCCGAGGAGTCGCCGACTTTGGCACGTTCCAACGCTGCCCCCGTAACCCGTAGGAGCTTTTCCCGCCTAGACAACCCTCTCGAGGTTCCGCACCTGATCGACATCCAGCGCCGTTCTTTCGAAGAACTGACGGATCCGAAATCAGGTGGCCTCAGGGAGACCATCAACGACATATCCCCGATTGAGGACTACACGGGGAACCTCCAGATCGTCTTTGGCGATTTCAAGTTCGAGGAGCCGCCGCACTCGATCGAGGAGTGTCGCGAGAAGGACATGACCTACTCGCGGCCGTTGACCGCGACCGTCGCCTTCCAGAACAAAGAGACGGGCGAGATCCGTGAGCAGGCCGTCTTCATGGGCGATTTCCCGTGGATGACCGAGCGCGGAAGCTTCATCATCAACGGCACCGAGCGTGTCGTCGTCACCCAGCTGGTCCGCTCGCCGGGTGCCTACGTGATGGCGCCGAAGGATCCCGAAAAGCAGGTCTTCATCGCCAACCTGATGCCGGCCCGCGGCTCGTGGCTCGAGCTCGAAGTCGACAAAAAAGGCAAAGTCTTCGTCCGCATCGACCGCAAGCGCAAACTGCCTGTCACGGTCCTGCTGCGCGCGATGGGCTACGTCGAGGACCAGCAGCTCCTCGACATGTTCGACAACTCGGTCTACATCCGCCACACGATCGAGGCCGACACCGAAGCGACCAAAACCGAAGAGGGCGCCCTGATCGAGCTGTTCAAAAAGCAGCGTCCGGGCGAGCCGCCGTCGGTTGACGCCGCCCGCGGCCTGCTCGAGCAGCTCTTCTTCGACCCGAAGCGTTACGACCTCACCCGGGTCGGTCGCTACAAGCTCAACGCCCGTCTCGATCTCGACATCGACCTCGAGACGCGGGTCCTGACTCACGACGACATCATCGCTCTGGTCAAGGAGCTCACCTCCCTGCCGAAACTGCTCGGGATTCCCGAGGAGATCGATGAGGAGAACCCGATCAAAGACTACGCCGCGGAGGCGATCACCTACCCGCGCGAGCAGGTCTACGACCACCTCGACGAGTACGAGCACTTCGGCAACCGCCGTCTGCGCACCGTCGGCGAGCTGATCCAGGAGGCGTTCCGGATCGGCCTCTACCGGATGGAGAGGGTCGTCCGCGAGCGGCTCACCACCGAAGACGCCGATGCGATCACCCCGCAGACGATCATCAACATCCGCCCGGTCGTGGCGGCGATGAAGGAGTTCTTCGGCTCCTCGCAGCTCTCGCAGTTCATGGACCAGACCAACAGCCTCACCGGGCTCACGCACCGGCGCCGGCTCTCGGCGCTCGGCGCCGGCGGTCTGACCCGTGAGCGGGCCCCGATCGAGGTTCGCGACGTGCACCCGACCCACTACGGCCGGATGTGCCCGATCGAGACCCCGGAGGGACCGAACATCGGTCTGATTGGCTCGCTCTCGAGCTACGCGCGGGTCTCCGAGCACGGCTTCGTCACGACCCCGTACCGGGTCGTCGAGGACGGCGTCGTCTCCGAGGAGATCGTCCACTACGACGCGACCCAGGACGAGGACAAGGTGATCGCCCAGGCGAACGCCGAGATCGATCCGAAAACGCGGAAGCTGAAAGGGCCGCAGGTGCTGGTCCGGGCCGGCGAGCAGGAGTACGCGACCGCCGCCCCCAAGGAAGTCGACCTGATGGACGTCTCGCCGTCCCAGATCTGGTCGGTGGCGACCTCGATGATTCCGTTCCTCGAGCACGACGACGCCAACCGGGCACTGATGGGGTCGAACATGCAGCGCCAGGCGGTGCCGCTGTTGAAGCCCGATCCCCCGCTGATCGGGACCGGCATGGAGCGCCGCGCGGCGATCGACTCCGGAGACCTCGTGCTGGCCACGATCGACGGTGAAATCACCTACATCGACGCTGAGCGCATCGTGGTAAGCGGCGGCAGTCAGAAAGAGGAGTACCCGCTGCACAAGTTCATGCGCTCCAACCAGGGCACGGTCATCCACCAGCGGCCGATCGTCAAGACCGGTCAGAAGGTGAAGAAGGGCGACGTGCTCGCCGACGGCTCCTCGTCCGGCGGCGGTGAGATCGCCCTGGGCAAGAACTGCCTGGTCGCATTCATGTCCTGGGAGGGCTACAACTTCGAGGACGCGATCATCCTCTCCGAGCGCCTGGTCAAGGACGACGAACTCACCTCGATCCACATCGAGGAGTACGAGATCGACGCCCGCACGACCAAGCTCGGCGACGAGGAGATCACCCGCGACATTCCCAACCGCTCCGAGGAGAGCCTGCGCAACCTCGACGAGCGCGGAATCGTCCGCGTCGGCGCCGAGGTCGATGCCGGCGATCTGCTGGTCGGCAAGGTGACGCCGAAGGGCGAGACCGAGCTGACCGCCGAGGAGAAGCTGATCCGCGCGATCTTCAAGGAGAAGGCGCGCGAGGTCCGCGACACCTCGCTGAAAGTCCCGCACGGCGCGGGTGGTGTCGTCATCGACGTCCTCACCTTCAGCCGCGACGAGGGCGACGACCTGCCCCCCGGCGTCAACGACCTGGTCCGCGTCTACGTCGCGATCAAGCGCAAGATCGCCGAGGGCGACAAGCTCGCCGGCCGCCACGGGAACAAGGGTGTGATCTCGAAGATCGTGCCCGAGGAGGACATGCCTCACCTGGCCGACGGCACCCCCGTCGACGTCATCCTCAACCCGCTCGGCGTCCCGAGCCGGATGAACATCGGCCAGATCCTCGAGACCCACCTTGGTTGGGTCGCGGCGAACGGCTGGTACGACGACGGCTCCGAGGCCTACAAACAGGCGCACTCGGAGGATCGGGATGGCCGCGTTTACGTGGCGACCCCGGTCTTCGACGGGGCCACCGTCGAGGACGTCGACGAGGCTCTCGTCAGGTGGCAGGACGAGAACGCCGAGCGCGGCATCGATCTCGGGATCGACAAGAGCGCTCGTCCCGGGGCCCAGGCCGCGGGCACCGCGCAGCTCTACAACGGCCGCACCGGCGAGCCCTACGAGGGCAAGGTGACGGTTGGCTACATGTACATCCTCAAGCTGCTGCACCTGGTCGACGACAAGATCCACGCTCGTTCGACCGGCCCGTACTCGCTCGTCACCCAGCAGCCGCTGGGCGGCAAGGCGCAGTTCGGCGGTCAGCGCTTCGGCGAGATGGAGGTCTGGGCGCTGGAGGCATACGGCGCCGCCTACACCCTGCAGGAGATGCTCACGGTCAAGTCCGACGACACGGTCGGGCGCGTCAAGGCCTACGAGGCGATCGTCAAGGGCGAGAACATCCCCGAGCCCTCGATCCCGGAGTCCTTCAAAGTGCTGTTGAAGGAGATCCAGAGCCTCTCGCTCGACGCGAACGTCGTCTCCGAGGGCTCCGACGTGGAGATCTCCGAGGAGGAAGACGACCTGCTGAAAGCAGCCGAGGAGCTGGGCATGGACCTGACCGGCGTTCGCGCCGACTCCTCCAACGGAGCCGCGGACGAGCAAGAGGAGCAGGTGGTCGCCGAGGGCGAGGCTGGAACTGATGGTGATGGTGCTGGTAAAGCCGAAGAGGCCGCGCCGGCCGAGGTGGAGGACTGATGATCGACATCAATAATTTCGACGCGATCGAGATCGGGCTCGCGTCTTCGAAGAAGATCCGCTCCTGGAGTTGGGGCGAGGTCACGAAGCCCGAGACGATCAACTACCGGACGCTGAAGCCCGAGAAAGACGGGCTCTTCTGCGAGCGCATCTTCGGTCCGACCAAGGACTGGGAGTGCTACTGCGGCAAGTACAAGCGGGTCCGCTACAAGGGCATCGTCTGCGAGCGCTGCGGCGTCGAGGTGACCCGCTCCAAGGTCCGCCGCGAGCGGATGGGGCACGTCGACCTCGCCTCCCCGGTCTCGCACATCTGGTTCTTCAAGGGCGTTCCGAGCCGGATCGGTTACCTGATCGACATGGCTCCGAAAGAGCTGGAGAAGGTCCTCTACTTCGCTGCCTCGATGGTCACCTGGGTGGACGAGGAGGCCCGTGACAAAGACGTCGGGAAACTCGAGAAAGAGGTCAAAAAAGTCGTCGACTCCTACGAGTCCGAAAAACAGAAAAGGACCCAGGAGCTGAACGAGTCCCTGGAACGCCGGATCGCCTACCTGGAGGACGGCACCCAGGACAAATTTGACGACGAAGACCACATCTGGGCCGACTCTTTGAAACTGACCGCGGCGCAGCTGCGCAAGCTCAAAGACGACGACCGGGCGAAAATGATCAAAGAACTGCGCAAACAGTTCGACGCCGAGATCTCCGACACCGAGGCCTACCTCGAAGAGGCTGCGGAGCGGATGCAGGAGGTCTGGAAGATCTTCACGGAGATGAAGCCGAAGGACGTCATCAACGACGAGACGGTCTTCCGTGAGCTCAAGGACCGGTTCGGTTCCCCGTTTGGCTGGGGTGAGTACTTCCGCGGCGGCATGGGTGCCGAAGCGGTGCGCGACCTGCTTGAGCAGGTCGACCTCGAGGCCGAAATCGAGGAGCTCGAGCAGACGATCAACAGCTCCAAAGGCCAGAAACAGGCCCGCGCGGTGAAGCGTCTGAAAGTCGCCAGCGCCTTCCACAACTCCGACAACAAGCCGGACTGGATGATCCTCGACGCGGTGCCGGTGATTCCGCCGGAGCTGCGCCCGATGGTCCAGCTGGACGGCGGCCGCTTCGCGACCTCCGACCTCAATGACCTCTACCGCCGGGTGATCAACCGCAACAACCGGCTGAAAAGGCTGCTCGACCTCGGTGCCCCCGAGATCATCGTCAACAACGAGAAGCGGATGCTGCAGGAGGCCGTCGACGCCCTGTTCGACAACGGTCGCCGCGGGCGCCCGGTCACGGGTCCCGGCAACCGGCCGCTGAAGTCGCTCTCCGACATGCTGAAGGGGAAGCAGGGTCGCTTCCGCCAGAACCTGCTCGGTAAGCGCGTCGACTACTCCGGCCGCTCGGTGATCGTCTCCGGCCCGAGCCTGCGGCTGCACCAGTGCGGCCTGCCGAAGCTGATGGCGCTCGAGCTGTTCAAGCCGTTCATCATGGCTCAGCTGGTCGAGCGCAAAGCGGTGCAGAACATCAAGGCCGCGAAGAAGATGGTCGAGTCGATGATCCCGGAGGTCTGGGACGTGCTGGAGGAAGTCATCCACCAGCACCCGGTCCTGCTCAACCGGGCACCGACCCTGCACCGTCTCGGCATCCAGGCCTTCGAACCGGTTCTGGTCGAGGGCAAGGCGATCCAGGTTCACCCCCTGGTCTGCCACGCCTTCAACGCCGACTTCGACGGCGACCAGATGGCGGTCCACGTGCCGCTTTCAGCCGAGGCCCAGGCCGAGGCGCGGATCCTCATGCTCTCCGCCAACAACATCCTCTCGCCTGCTCACGGGGCGCCGCTGGCGACCCCGACCCAGGACATGGTGCTTGGCATCTACTACCTGACCTACGGGCCGGAAGAGGCTGAGCTGCAGAAAGTCGACGAGGAACTGAAGGCCGGCAAAGGCGGCAACGGCTCTGGTCCGAACGTGAAGGTGTTCCGCTCCGCGCAGGAGGCCGAGCTCGTCTACGAGAACGGCGGCTGCAAACTGCACGACCAGGCCGAGTACCGGCGGGCCGGTCGCGGGCACTTCCTGACCACGGTCGGGCGGATCATCTTCAACGAGAAGATCGAGCGGGCCCTCGCCGACGCCCTCGAAGACGACTTCGATCCCGAGCGGTTCGAGTTCGTCAACTACTCGCTGAAGAAGAAGGACATCAACCAGATGGTCTCCGACCTGGTCAAGGCCTACGGTGCGCCGGCGGTCTCACAGGTGCTCGATGCCTTCAAGGACCTGGGCTTCCACTACGCGAGCCAGGCCGGGATCACGGTCTCGAAGAACAACGTCGTCTCGCCGCCGGAGAAGGCGGAAATCCTCGATCGCTACGAGAAAGAGACTGCGGCGATCCAGGGGCAGTACGACGAAGGCTATATCACCGCTGAGGAGCGTCACGAGGCTGTGACGACGCACTGGAACCGGGCCACCGACGAGGTCGCCCAGGCGATGGAGGACAACCTCGAAGAGCTGAACCCGATCTTCATGATGGCCAACTCGGGAGCTCGTGGATCGTTCAAACAGATCCGCCAGCTGGCCGGGATGCGCGGCCTGATGGCCAACCCGAAAGGGGAGATCATCGAGCGGCCGATCAAGGCCAACTTCATGGAGGGTCTCTCGGTCCTCGAGTACTTCATCTCCACCCACGGCGCTCGAAAGGGCCTCGCCGACACGGCGCTGCGGACGGCTGACTCCGGTTACCTCACCCGCCGCCTGGTCGACGTCGCCCAGGACGTGATCGTCCGCCAGGAGGACTGCAAAACCAAAGACCACATCGAGATGGTCCTGCGCAAGGACGATGGGTCTCTCAACGACAACCTGTTCGGTCGCCTGGCCGCGAAAAAGCTCGAGACCAAACGCGGTCGCGAACTTCTCAAGCGCAACCAGCTGATCACCCCGGCGGACGTCGAGGAGATCGCAGAGGCCTTCGGCGACGAAGAGGTCAAGGTTCCCGTCCGCTCCGCGCTCAAGTGCGAGGCCGAGTCCGGGGTCTGTCGCTCCTGCTACGGGATCTCGCCCGCGACCGGTTCGATGGTCGATATCGGCGACGCGGTCGGGATCATCGCCGCTCAGTCGATCGGTGAGCCTGGGACCCAGCTGACGATGCGTACCTTCCACACCGGAGGTGTCGCTGGTCAGGACATCACCCAGGGTCTGCCGCGGATCGTCGAGCTCTTCGAGGCGCGCAAACCGAAGGGCTTGGCGCAGATGGCCGAGGCCGCCGGGAAAGTCTCGATCGAAGAAACCGACAAAGCGCTGAAAGTGATCGTCACCGAGTCGAGCGGCGAGGAGCACTCCTACAGCTTCCCGCTGCGGACCCGGCTCCACGTCGCCGACGGCGACCGGGTCGAGGTCGGGCAGCAGCTGAACGACGGCTCGCTGTACCCGGCCGACCTGCTGGCGATCCGCGGGCGCACCGCGGTCGAGGTGTACCTCGTCAAAGAGGTGCAGAAGGTCTACAGCGCCCAGGGCGTCGACATCAACGACAAGCACATCGAGCTGATCGCCCGCCAGATGCTGAAGAAGGTGCGGATCGAGTCCAAGGGCTCGACCAGCCTCCTTCCGGGGCAGCTGGAGGATCGCGGCAGCCTCAAACGGATCAACAAGAAAGCCAAGGAAGATGGCGGCACCGCCGCCAAAGGCGAGGAGGTCATCCTCGGGATCACCAAGGCCTCGCTGGCAACCGAGTCCTTCCTCTCCGCGGCCTCCTTCCAGGAGACGACCAAGGTGCTCACCGATGCAGCCCTGGAGGGCAAGCGGGATCGCCTCGTCGGCCTGAAGGAGAACGTGATCATCGGCAAGCTGATCCCGGCCGCAACCGGCCTCAAGCACTACCGGACGGTTGCGATCGAGCCGGCGGAACCGTTGGAGGCTCCGAGCGACGACGACCTGCTCGAGGATGACGAGTTGGCGGCCGAACTCGGTGTGGACGGGGTCGAGGCTCCGGTCGAGGGCTTCGGGACCTCTTTCGCGGAGGAGCTCGAGGAGCTCGCCCAGGAGATCGAGTCCACCTCGGAAGATTCGAAATAGGTGTTTTGAATCTCCCGGTAGTGGGGTACTAAAGAAGTACATCTGAGGTACTTCCTTTCCTTGGAGATTGCGAATCATGCAGAAAGGCCGAGGGTCAACCACCCTCGGCCTTTCTGTTTGTAGGGCCCTTTCGCTTCAGTTGCTGAGGCAGAGGGCGAAGGCGGTAATCGTCTCGGTTCCGCCGGTTTTGTTCTGCGCCTGGTAGAGCCAGCCGTTGCCGGAGGGGCGGCTGCTGGTCATCTCGGTGCCGAAGTGGCTCGGCTGCCCGCCACCGCCCAGCACCTGCTCACCGGCGGCGCAATTGACGCTGACGCTGCCGTTGGCGTCTTTGGCGATGGTCGTCGCATTGGTGCGGACGGTGACCGTGCCGAGCTCGCTCGCGGCGACCGAGTCGGACCCGAGATCGCTCGCGCTCAGCGCTTGATCGGCGACCTCGGAGGAAGCGACCGAAGCCGCGCCGAGATCCTGGTTCGTCAGCGAATCCAGGGCCACCTCCGGCGATTCGACCGCGTTTTCGGCGATCTCCTCGCTGCCGACCGCGTTGGCCGCGATCTTCGGCGCGTTGACCGCGTTGTCGCGCAGGTCAAGGGTGCGGACGGTGCCGTCGACGATTTGCGCCGAGCGGACGCTGTTTTTGGCGATTCCGACCGCGAAGGCGCTGCCGGTAAGGGCCAGGAACAGCGCCAGGCAGCTGATCACGAGGGCGGGGGAGGGGCGGAATGAGCGGGTCTTGTTGGTCTTGTGAGTCATCGGGGTCTCCTTTCGTTTGTTTGTCAATCCCGATGGCTCCAGCTTCCGTTCGATTGCTCTTTTGCTCTACGGACCCCAGGGGTGAACCTCCTCACCCCTGAAACTGGCCACACAGCCAGTCCTATACATTGCGGGCATGGAGTCCGCGGAGAAGGTCTGCATCATCGGCGCCGGCAGCTCCGGAATCGTCGCCGCCCAGGTCCTCGACGCGCGCGGTATCCCCTTTGACTGCTTTGAGAAGGGTTCGCAGGTGGGCGGCAACTGGCGCTTCGAAAACGACAACGGGATGTCGTCGGCCTATCGCTCCCTGCACATCAACACCTCGCGCCGGGTAATGGCGTTCAAGTCACTGCCGATGCCCGAGCATTTCCCCGATTACCCGAACCACTTTCAGATGGCGGCGTATTTCGACGAATTCGCCGAGCACTTCGGGCTGCGGGAGAAAATCAGCTTTCGCACCGAGGTGGTAAAGGTGGAGCCCGCCGACGGCGCCTGGGCGGTGACGGTGAAGGGGGAAGGCGGCTCCGAGCGGACCGAGCGCTACCGCGCGGTCTTGGTTGCCAACGGCCACCATTGGGACCCACGCTGGCCCGAACCTGCCTTTCCCGGCTCCGAGGGCTTCGAGGGCGAGCAGATGCACGCCCATCACTACCGCGAGCCGGACGTGCTGCGGGGGAAGCGGGTGCTGGTGCTCGGGCTCGGCAACTCCGCCACCGACATCGCCGTCGAGTCCTCGCGAATCGCCGACGCCACCTTTCTCGCCACCCGCCGCGGCGCCTACGTGATCCCCAAGTACATCAACGGCAAGCCGATCGACGAGCTCTCGAACCCGATCACGGCGATGACGCCGCTGGCCGTACAGCGATTCTTCGCGATGCGAGCCCTGGGCGTCGCCTCCGCCGCCGACCCCACTGCCTATGGGTTGCCCAAGCCCGACCACAAGCTGTTCGAGGCGCATCCCACGGTTTCCTCGGAGCTGTTGCCTCGTCTCGGGCACGGGGACATCACCGCGAAGCCGAACATCGATCGCTACACCGGCGGCAGGCAGGTCCGCTTCGTCGACGGCAGCACCGAGGAGATCGACCTCGTCATCTACTGCACGGGCTACAAGATCACCTTCCCGTTCTTCGACCCCAAGGTCCTCGCCGCCCCGGAAAACCGGTTGCCGCTCTACCGGCGGGTCGTCTCGGTCGAGCGTCCCGGGCTCTACTTCATCGGCTTCATCCAGCCGCTTGGCCCGATCATGCCCCTCGCCGAGGCTCAATGCGAGTGGGTTGCCGACCTGCTGGGCGGTCGCGCGACGCTACCGCCGGCGGGCGAGATGAAGCGGGAGATCGCGCGCGAGGAACGGAAGCAGAGAAAGCGCTTCGTTGCCTCTAAGCGTCATACCGTCGAGGTCGACTTCCATCCTTATCTGCGCGAGATCCGGCGCGAGCGAAAGCGGGCTGTGCAGCCGGCCTAGTGCTGCGGGTTCGCCCGCCGGGCGGGCAGGGCGGCGCCGGTGCCGCAGCGCCACCGCCATGGGGCCCGCCCCGCCGCGGCCCCCGAGGAAGCCGCGGCCGCGGCTTCCGCTTGAAGCCGCCGCTGTCCTCGTCGGTCGCCGCCTCCGGTTCGTCGTGCTGCTTGGCAGCCCACCAGACGAGCCAGAGCGATGCGAAGACCGGAATCTTGAGCACCACGGCAAGGAAGAAGATCGGCCAGAACCCCGTCACCTGAATCAGTGTAGAGAGGTCGCCCAAGCCGCCAGGGCGTCCACGTGCCCCTCCTCGAGCCCGAGGTGTGGTTCCGTCGGCACGAGCAGCGTCGGCACCGGCCGCCGCTCGGCCCACTCGTAACAGCTGTCGTCGAAGTTGTCGTCGATCCAAGCCACCGGGCGGTCGCCGACGTAATCCTCCATTGCCGCCAGCTTCCAGTGGGCGCCGCCGCTACGGGGAGCGACGTCAAAGCCGATGTGGGGGAGCTCGGGCAGGCCGAGCAGCTGCGGCAGGTAGAAGTTCGCCTTGTCCTCCCAGCCACTTGCCCAGACCAGCTCGAACTGGTCCGCCAGCCGCAGCAGGCGGGAGCCGGCGGTAAGCGAGATGCAGTGCGGCACCCCATCGACGAGCTGCAGGTGCGTGTGCGCCGGCCGCTCCTCGAAGCCGAAGAGGCTGATGACGCCGTCGATGTCGACGGCCAGAAGAGGCTTAGGCGGAGCTACCAGCGGTAGTGCGCGAAGGCTTTGTTTGCCTGGGCCATGCGGTAGATGTCGTCCTTCCGCTTCCAGGCGCTGCCCTGCTGCTGGTTGGCGTCGAGGATCTCGGCGGCGAGGCGCTCGGCCATCGAGTACTCGCGGCGGGCCCGGGCGAACTGGACCAGCCAGCGGACCGCGAGGGTGCGGGCGCGGCGGGCCGGAACCTCGACCGGGACCTGGTAGGTGGCGCCACCGACACGGCGGGAGCGAACCTCGAGGACGGGGGTCAGCGTTTTGATCGCCGACTCGAGCACCTCGACCGGGTCGTCACCGGTGCGCTCGCCGACGATCGCGAGGCTGTCGTAGACGATCCGCTCGGCAAGGCTCTTCTTGCCGTCGGTCATGACCTTGTTGATCACCTGCTGGACAAGGCGGTTGCGGTGCCTGGCGTCCGGCTCGACGGGCCGAATCTGTGCGGCGGAGCGGCGCGGCATTACGAAGCTTTGACGCCGTAGCGGGAGCGGGCTTGCTTGCGGTCGGAGACCCCGGCCGCGTCGAGGGTGCCGCGGACGACCTTGTAACGGACGCCCGGCAGATCCTTGACTCGACCACCCCTGATCAGGACCACGGAGTGCTCCTGCAGGTTGTGCCCCTCGCCCGGGATGTAGGTGGTGACCTCCATCCCGTTGGTCAAGCGCACACGGGCGATCTTGCGCAGCGCAGAGTTCGGCTTCTTCGGCGTCACCGTGGCGACACGGGTGCAAACGCCGCGCTTCTGCGGAGCCGCTACGCGCTTCTTGCGACCTTGGCCCGACTTGAGGCCTGGCGTCGCGGTCTTCTTCTTCGGGCTCTTGCGGCCCTTCCTGACAAGCTGATTCGTATTCGGCACGGCCGCGCATAGTAGAGCAGTCCGGCCAAGACCATCCCTCCGGCTGCGGCGAGCTCCGCGTAGAAGCCGTCTTCGAGCACCGCGGAGGCGCCCGCGAAGCGAGAGGTCTGGGTGCCCTCGTCGAGCCCGGCGGGAAGGTCGATGAGGAGGATCACGGCCAGCGAGACGAGTCCGAGGCCGGCGACGAGGAGGCCCAACCGGCGCGCCTCCCGCCGCAGGCCGAGCAGTCCGAGGGCCATGGCCAGAATGCCGACCGGCACCAGCAGGTAGGCATGGGCGGCACCGGCCGTGCGCTCGGCAGTGGTCGGGACCTGGGCGACGTCCGGGAGGTCGGCGTAGCCCGGCTGCCCAATCTCCACCGCGCGGTAGTCGATGAACTGGGAGGCGACGAGGCAGCCGCCGGCGACGACGATGACCGCAGCGGCCGCCCTGCCAGGCGTGATCCGCTCGCTCGCCGCGGTTGCCGCGCGGACCAGCAGCGCGCAGGCCTGCCGCACCCACCGCTCCCCGAGGGCGATCGCGTGGAAGAAGAAGGCCAGCAGCGGGCGCACCCGCGGCCACAGCCAGGCGGCTCCTCTCCGCGCCTCTTTGCTGCCGCGATGCCAGGCCAGAAGCAGTGGCGGGTGGGCCCGCTCCAAGCCTCGATTGCCGACTCGGTCAACCTGTCTGGACCAGCGGCGCGCCGCTGCTATCATCGCCCGTCGCTCAGGCAGTTTTTTCGCAGGACGCTTCGCCGGGCCCCCTGGGGCCTTTTTTTGCGGCTTACTACGACTACTGGACTTAGAAACCATGGCACGCAGCTTTCCACTAGAGAAAACCCGGAACATCGGGATCATGGCGCACATCGACGCCGGCAAGACGACGACGACGGAGCGCATCCTCTACTACACCGGCCGTACCCACAAAATGGGCGAGGTCCACGAGGGCGCCGCGGTCATGGACTGGATGGAGCAGGAGCAGGAACGAGGGATCACGATCACCTCGGCCGCGACCGCCTGCGATTGGAAGGACCACCGGATCAACATCATCGACACGCCGGGCCACGTCGACTTCACCGTCGAGGTAGAGCGCAGCCTCCGCGTGCTCGACGGCGCGATCGCCGTCTTCGACGCCGTCGCCGGCGTCGAGCCCCAGTCGGAGACCGTCTGGCGGCAGGCTGACAAGTACGGCGTCCCGCGTTTTGCCTACATCAACAAGATGGACCGCACCGGGGCCGACTTCTTCAACTCGGTGCAGACGATGAAAGACCGGCTCGGCGCCAACCCGCTGCCGATCCAGCTGCCGATCGGCGCCGAGGAGAACTTCAAAGGCGTCGTCGACCTGATCAAGATGAAAGGCCTGGTCTGGACCGACGAGCTGGGTGCCGCCTACGAGGAAATCGAGATTCCCGAGGACCTTCAGGGCCAGGCCGAGGAATACCGGACCCAGCTGATCGAAGCCTGCGCCGACTACGACGAAGAGCTGATGGAAGCCTTCCTCGGCGAGGAAGAGATCCCACAGGCGAAGCTGGTCGCCTCGTTGCACCAGGCCACCCTCTCGACCAAGGTCACTCCGGTCCTCTGCGGCACCTCCTTCAAGAACAAGGGCGTGCAGCCGCTGCTCGACGCGATCGTCGAACTGCTGCCCTCGCCGCTGGAGGTGCCGCCGGTAACCGGCGTCGTCCCGGCGAGCAAGGGGCAGGCGGAGGATGTCGAGGCCACGCGCGAGGCGAGCGACAGCGCTCCCTTCTCGGCCCTCGCCTTCAAGGTCATGTCCGACCCCTACGTCGGCAAGCTCACCTACTTCCGCGTCTACTCGGGCAAGCTCGAGAAAGGCGGGCGGGTGCTCAACGTGAAAACCGGCAAGACCGAGCGGATCGGGCGGCTGCTGATGATGCACGCCAACAGCCGCGAGGAGATCGACGAGTGCTACGCGGGTGACATCTGCGCCGGCGTCGGTCTCAAGGAAACCGGGACCGGCGACACCCTTGCCGCCCCCGACGCCCCGATCGCCCTGGAGAGCATCGAATTCCCCGAGACCGTGATCGCGGTTGCGATCGAGCCGAAAACGAAGGCCGACCAGGAGAAGATGGGCAACGCCCTGCAGCGCCTGGGTGAGGAGGACCCGACTTTCCGGATCGAAAGCGACGAGGAAACCGGCCAGACCCTGATCCACGGGATGGGCGAGCTCCACCTCGAGGTGATCGTCGACCGGATGCTGCGCGAGTTCAAAGTCGAGGCCAACGTCGGCAAGCCGCAGGTCGCCTACCGCGAGACGATCCGCAAGCGGGTCGAGAAGGTCGAGGCGCGTTTCGTGCGCCAGACCGGCGGTCGCGGTCAGTTCGGCCACGTCGTCATCAATCTCGAGCCCGCACCCGAGGAGGGGTTCGTCTTCGAGAACAAAATCAAGGGCGGCGTCATTCCCGGCGAATTCATCGGCCCGGCCGAGCAGGGGATGCGCGAGGCGCTGGAGAACGGCGTCAAAGCCGGCTACCCGATGGTCGATGTCAAAGCCGAACTCGTCGATGGCTCCTACCACGACGTCGACTCTTCGGAGATGGCCTTCAAAATCGCCGGTTCGATGGCGATCCAGGAAGGCGCCCGCAAGGCGAACCCGGTCCTGCTCGAGCCCGTGATGGCGGTCGAGGTGGTCACCCCCGAGGACTTCCTCGGCGATGTGATCGGCGATCTTTCGCGTCGTCGCGGCAAAGTTCAGGGCCAGGATCAGCGCGGCAACGCCCTCGCTGTTCAGGCTTACGTTCCGCTTGGCGAGATGTTTGGCTACGCGACCGAATTGCGGTCGATGACCCAGGGTCGAGCGACCTACACGATGCAGTTCGAGCGCTACGAGGAGGTCCCCTCGAACATCGCCGAGGAGATCGTCGAGCACCGCTCAGGAGACCCGGTTGGCGCGGCTTCATGAGCCCAACCGCGGACGGGCACTGAACCTGGCTATATTTCCCGGGTTGCCCGCAGGCAGGTAGAAACCTTCTGCGGAAACTCCGCCCACGAGACTCAAGCAGCTAGACCAGACAGAACACGACTTCGAAAGGCGAAACGGAGAGAGATGTCCAAGGAGAAATTCGAGCGCGATAAGCCGCATGTCAACGTCGGCACGATCGGTCACATCGACCACGGCAAGACGACGCTGACGGCCGCGATCACCAAAACGCTCTCCACCGTGGGCGGTGCCGAAGCGCATAGCTTCGAAGAGATCGACAACGCTCCGGAGGAGAAAGAACGCGGCATCACGATCGCGACCTCGCACGTCGAGTACGAGACCGACAACCGGCACTACGCCCACGTCGACTGCCCGGGCCACGCCGACTACGTCAAGAACATGATCACCGGCGCCGCGCAGATGGACGGCGCGATCCTGGTCGTCTCGGCTGCCGATGGCGTAATGCCGCAGACCCGCGAGCACATCCTGCTTGCCCGTCAGGTCAACGTCCCGCACGTGGTCGTCTTCCTCAACAAGATCGACCAGGTCGACGATGACGAACTGGTCGAGCTGGTCGAGGAGGAGGTCAAGGAACTCCTCGACGAGTACGACTTCCCGGGCGACGAGACGCCGATCATCAAAGGCTCGGCGCTGAAGGCGCTGGAAGGCGACGAGGAGGCCCAGAAAGCCGTCTTCGAGCTGGCCGCGGCGCTCGACTCCTACATCCCGGAGCCGACCCGCGAGCTCGACAAGCCCTTCCTGATGCCGATCGAGGACATCTTCTCGATCACCGGCCGCGGCACCGTCGCCACCGGCCGCATCGAGCAGGGCGTCGTCAACACCGGCGACGAGGTCGAAATCGTCGGCATCCACCCCGAGACCAGCAAAACCACGGTCACCGGGGTCGAGATGTTCCGCAAGATCCTCGACGAGGGTCAGGCGGGCGACAACGTCGGCTGCCTCCTCCGCGGCACCAAGCGCGAGGAGATCGAGCGTGGCCAGGTTCTCTGCAAACCGGGCTCGATCACGCCCCACACCAAGTTCAAAGCCGAGGTCTACTGCCTGAAGAAGGAGGAGGGTGGTCGCCACACTCCGTTCTTCTCCGGCTACCGGCCTCAGTTCTACTTCCGGACCACCGACGTGACCGGGATCGCCAACCTCCCCGAGGGGACCGAGATGGTGATGCCGGGCGACAACGTCGAGATGACGATCGAGCTGATCCAGCCGATCGCGATGGACCAGGGTCTGCGGTTCGCCATCCGCGAGGGTGGTCGCACCGTCGGCTCGGGGGTCGTCTCGGAGATCACCGAGTAGCGACCCGGGGCGGGTCCTCCACCCGCCCCAACTCCGCCCTCGGGCGGGGAGACAACTGCAAGGACATACGACCGGGGCGGCGCCCCAACAAAAGGGGCCCCGCCCTCTTTGCGCGGTAAAGCGAAGAAGAAAGAAGAAACGGCAGCAAAGTGGCAACCATCGCGGCACAGAAAATTCGGATCCGACTGAAGGCGTACGACCACGACGCCATAGATCGGGCTGCCAAAGAGATCGTCGAGACCGCCGAGCGCACCGGCGCCAGCGTCTCGGGCCCGGTGCCGCTGCCGACCGAGAAAAACGTCTACTGCGTGATTCGCTCGCCCTTCAAGGACAAGGATTCCCGCGAGCACTTCGAGATCCGCACCCACAAGCGGCTGATCGACATCCTCCAGCCTTCGCCGAAAACCGTCGACTCGCTGCAGCGCCTGGACTCGCTGCCCGCCGGAGTCGACATCGAGATCAAGCTCTAGGGGTTCTGGTGGCGGCGATCCTTGGCAAGAAGCTCGGCATGACGCAGGTCTTCCGCGAGGACGGCAGCGTCATTCCGGTGACGGTGATCGAGGCCGGTCCCTGCAAAGTGACCGCGGTTCGCGACGCCGACCGCGACGGTTATCGCGCGGTGCAGCTTGCCTTTGGTGAGGTCAAGCAGGGCAAGCTGAGCAAGGCCGAGGAAGGTCACCTGAAAAAGGCCGGCGCGGCGCCGATGCGCCACCTGGTCGAGTTCCGCGACGAGGACCTCGGTGCCGAGGAGGGCCCGAAGGTTGGGGACGACGTCACCGTCGAGGGCTTCGAGGCCGGCCAGAAGGTCAAGGTCGCCGGGGTCTCGATCGGCAAGGGCTTCCAGGGCGGCATCAAGCGTCACAACTTCAGCCGCGGCCCCGTCAGCCACGGCTCCCACAACGTCCGCGCTCCCGGCTCGATCGGCGCCAGCGCCTTCCCCGCCCGCGTCTTCAAAGGGATGCGGATGCCCGGGCAGATGGGCAACAAGCGCGTCACCCAGAAGGGTCTTGAAATCGCCGATATCGACGCCGAGCGCAACCTGCTCCTGATCAAGGGGTCGGTGCCCGGCTCGCGCAACGGGATCGTCGAGGTGAGGACCGATGGCTAGCGCTAAAGCAACCGTGCTCGGCAAGACCACCAAAGCGGATCTGCCGAAAGAGATCTTCGCTGAGCCCTTCCACCAGTCGCTGGTCCACGAGGCCGCCCGCGCCGATCTCAATTCGCGCCGTCGCGGCACCGCCTCGACCTTGACCCGCGGCGAGGTCTCCTTCACGACCGCCAAGGCTTGGCGCCAGAAGGGCACCGGCCGCGCCCGCGTCGGCTCGCTCGGCGTGCCCAACCGCTTCGGCGGCGGCGTCGCCTTCGGACCGAAGCCGCGGAAGTACACGGTCAAGGTCAACCGCAAAGCGCGCCGGCGAGCGATGCGCTCCGCCCTCTCGGTCCACGCCGAGCGCGACTCGGTCGCCGTCCTCGACGCTTCCACCTTCGAGACCCCCTCGACCAAAACCGCCGCCCAGGCGCTGGCGAAATGGGGCGCGAGGAACCCGATCCTGGTCCTCGTCACCGCCGAGGAGATCGGGGCGATGAAGAGCTTCCGCAACCTGCCGCGCACCCAGGTGCTCGAGGTTGGGGCGGCGGGCGTCGCCGACGTGATCGGCGCCGCTGCGGTGGTCGTTTCCGAAACCGCCCTCGACACCTTGAAGGAGAGGCTCGGCTGATGGACGCGCGCACGATCTTGATTCGCCCGGTGATCTCCGAGAAGAGCTACGCTCTGATCGCCGAGGGCAAGTACACGTTCCGCGTCGATGACCGCGCTCACAAGACGCAGATCGCGCAGGCGGTCGAAGAGGTCTTCGGAGTCGACGTGGCCCAGGTCCGAACCGCGAAGGTGCGCTCGAAGCCGAAGCGCCGCGGGCTGACCAAAGGTCGCACCCGCGCTTGGAAGAAGGCGATCGTCCAGCTCGCCCCCGGCGAGCGGATCGAGTTGTTCGAGGGCGCTGAGACCGCCTAGTAGGGAAGAAGAGACCGAACTTATGCCCAACCGCAAAACGAAACCGACCAGCCCCGGGCGCCGCTTCGCGACCTACCCGCTGCGCGAGCAGCTGACCGCCTCCGAGCCGGAGCGGAAGCTGACCGAGGGCCTGAAAAAGTCCGGCGGCCGCAACGCCAACGGGCGCGTCACCTCCCGCCACCGTGGTGGCGGCGCCAAGCGGCGCTACCGCAAGATCGACTTCAAGCGGCTCAAGGACGGGGTGCCGGCGAAGGTCGCCTCGATCGAGTACGACCCCAACCGCACCTGCTACATCGCCCTCCTGCACTACGCCGACGGGCACAAGGACTACATCCTCGCCCCCTCGCAGCTCTCGGTCGGCGACGTGGTCAAATCGGGACCTGAGGCGGACATCAAACCGGGCCACGCGCTGGAGCTGGGCCAGATGCCGACCGGCACGATCGTCCACAACGTCGAGATGATTCCCGGTCAGGGCGGCAAGCTCGGCCGCGCCGCCGGCACCGCGATCCAGCTGGTCGCGAAGGAGGGGGAGATGGTGACCCTGCGTCTGCCTTCCTCGGAGATGCGGATGGTTCGCGCCAACTGCCGCGCCACCGTCGGCGTCCTTTCCAACGCCGAGCACCAGAACCTCAAGGTCGGTAAGGCGGGGCGCAGCCGCCACAAGGGCAAGCGCCCGCAGACCCGCGGCGTCGCCATGAACCCCGTCGACCATCCGCACGGCGGCGGCGAGGCGCACCACACGCCCGGCGGCCATCCGGTTACCCCCTGGGGCAAGCCGACCCTTGGCTACCGCACCCGCAAGAAGGGCAAGCAGTCAGATCGCTACATCGTCCGCGGCCGTCGCCGTGGCAAGAAGAAGGGCCGTTAATCATGGGTAGGTCGACGAAAAAGGGCCCGTGGGTCGAGGAGCGCCTGATGGGGCGGATCACTTCGATGAACGAGGCCGGCAAAAAACAGATGGTGAAAACCTGGTCGCGGACGTCGACGATCTTCCCGGAGATGGTTGGTCACACGATCGCCGTCCACGACGGGAAAAAACACGTCCCCGTCTTCATCTCGGAGTCGATGGTCGGGCACAAGCTGGGCGAGTTCGCGCCTACCCGAACCTTCCGTTCGCACGGTGGTAAGGACTAGCGATGGCCGACGAGAACCCGGACAAGAAAAAAGAAAGCAAAGCCAAAAAAGCGGCCAAACCGGCTGCGAAAAAAGAGGCTGCGGCGAAAAAAGAGCCGAAAGCCAAAAAAGCTGCGGCGAAAAAAGCAGAGAAAAAGCCGGCTGCCAAAAAAGAGACTTCGGCGAAAGGCAAAGAGAAAAAAGCCGACGCCAAAAAAGCTTCGAAAGCCAAAAAAGAGCCCGCCAAAAAAGCGGCTGCGAAAAAAGAGCCCGCGAAAACCGAGTCAAAAAAATCGTCAGCGAAAGCGAAAAAAGCGCCCGCGGCGCCGCCCGTCGTCAAAGCCAGCGCCCGCTACGTGCGGATCGCCCCGCGCAAGGCGCGGCTGATCGCCGACCAGGTGCGCGGCATGCACATCGAAAAGGCTCGCGCGCTGCTGCAGTTCTCCCCTCGCAGCGCCGCCCAGGACATCCACAAGCTGATCGATTCCGCCGCCGCCAATGCGGAAAACAACCACGACCTCATCGGTGACGAGATGCGCGTCGCCTCGATCACCGTCGACGAGGGGCCGACCCTGCGCCGCTTCCGCCCGCGGGCGATGGGCCGGGCCACCCCGATCAACAAGCGAACCAGCCACATTGCCGTGGCCCTGACCCCGGTGGAGGACTAGAGCATGGGACAGAAGATCCACCCCGAGGGTTTCCGCGTCGGCTACATCCACGACTGGAAGTCGAACTGGTACGAGGACAAGAACTTCGCCGACGTCCTCCAGGAAGACCTGCAGATCCGGGATCACATCGAAGGCAAGCTTTCGCACGCGGGGCTCTCGAGCATCACGATCGAGCGCCGCGGCGAGGTCGCGGTCGACATCCACACCGCCCGCCCCGGCATCGTGATCGGCAAGTCGGGCAGCGAAGTCGACGCTCTGCGCAAGGAGCTGCACAAGCTCACCGGCAGCCCGGTGAAAGTGAACATCCGCGAGGTCAAGCGCCCCGAGCTCGACGCCAAATTGGTCGCCCAGTCGATCGCTGAGCAGTTGCAGAACCGAGTCGCGTTCCGCCGGGCGATGAAACGCGCCCTGACCTCGGCCATGCGCTCGGGCGCCAAGGGCGTCAAGGTTCAGGTTTCCGGTCGCCTCGGCGGCGCCGAGATGGCCCGCACCGAAAGCTACTCCGACGGCCGCGTGCCGCTGCACACGCTGCGCGCCGACATCGACTACGGCTTCTTCGAGGCCCGCACCACCACCGGGCGGATCGGCGTCAAATGCTGGATCAACAAGGGTGAAGTGATGCCCGAGGGCTTCCGCTCCGACCTCGTCTCCGACGCCGACAAACAGCCTCAGGGCCGTCGCGACGACCGCGGCGGCGGGCGTGGGCGCGGAGACCGCGGCGGTCGCGGCGGCGGGCGTGGGCCAGGCGGCGGCGGGCGTGGACCCGGCGGCGGTCGCGGCCCCGGTGGCGATCGCGGCGGCCGCGGTGGCCAGCGGGGAGGTGGTCGCTGATGTTGATGCCGAAACGGGTCAAGCACCGCAAGCAGTTCCGCGGCCGCATGCGCGGCAACACCAAGGGCGGCAGCACCGTGGCCTTCGGCGAGTACGGGATCAAGGCAGTAGAGCGCGGCTGGATCACCAACCGCCAGATCGAGGCCGCCCGTATCGCGATGACCCGCAAGATCAAACGTGGCGGCAAGGTCTGGATCAACGTCTTCCCCGACAAGCCGTACACGAAAAAGCCGGCCGAGACCCGGATGGGCTCCGGTAAGGGCAACCCCGAGGGCTGGGTCGCTGTGGTCAAGCCCGGCAAGGTCATGTTCGAGCTGGCAGGCGTGCCGGAGGATCTGGCCCGAGAGGCACTGCGCCTGGCGGGACACAAGCTTCCGGTCAAAACCAAATTCGTCATGCGCGAGGGAGTTGGCGAGTGATGAAGGCGGCCGAGGCCCATAACCTCAAAGACGACGAGCTGGTGGCGAAACTGATCGACGCCAAGCAGGAGGCCTTCAACCTGCGCTTCCGGCACGCGACCGGCGAGCTCGAGAACACCGCCCGGCTGGGTGCGGCGAAGAAGGACATTGCCCGGCTGCTGACGGTGGCCAAGGCCAGAGGTATCGACGTTGAGAAAGAGACGCGACGGATATGAGCGACGACGAGCAGAAAAAAGACGAGACGACTGAGCAGGAGCCGCAGGACGAGACGCCGCAGGACGAGGGCGCTGAGGCCGCGGGTCCTGTCTCCGATACGTCCTCCTCGCCTACCGGCGAGGATCCCGCATCGTCGCCACCCGCGGCAGATGCGGCTGAGGCTGACGAGGCAGAGGCCCCTGCCGCTGAAGAAGCTGCAGACGAGGCTCCGGCCGCGGAAGAGGCTGCTGAGCCGAATCCTGAGGACGACCTTCCTTGGAAGGAGCGGCGCAGGCTGCAGAAATCGCGGCGGCAGCCGCGAAAAGCTGGTCCGTCCGATCCGGAGGAGCGGAAGGCCGCGCGGGCCGATGCTCGTAAGCGGAAGGCCAACCTGCGGCGCAAACAGCGTGCTGCGGCAAAAGCTGCTCATACCGCCGGCACCGGCACCCCGCCGGCCGAGCGCGAGTCGAACGCCGCCAAGGTGCGTCAGGGCATCGTCGTTTCCAGCAAAGGCGACAAGTCGATCACCGTTCGCATCGACATCGCCCGCCGTCACCGCACCTACGAGAAGATCGTTCGCAGCTCGGCGAAGCTGCACGCCCACGACGAGCGCAACGAGGCCGGCGAGGGTGACGTCGTGCGAGTGATCGAGACCCGACCGCTGTCGAAGACCAAGCGCTGGCGCCTGGTCGACGTGGTGGAGAAGGCGAGGTAGCGAGATGATCCAGCAGGAGTCCAGGCTCAAGGTCGCCGACAACTCGGGCGCTCGCGAGATCCTCTGCATCAGGGTCAAGGGCGGCTCCCACCGCCGCTACGCCAGCGTCGGCGACGTGATCACGGCGACGGTGAAATCGGCGAGCCCGCAGGGCGGCGTCCGCAAGGGCGAGGTCGTGCAGGCGGTCGTGGTCCGAACCCGCAAGCCGCTCAGCCGCCCCGACGGCACCTACATCTCCTTCGACGAGAACGCCGCCGTGCTGATCGATCCGGCCAGCAACAACCCCCGCGGGACCCGCATCTTCGGCCCGGTGGCGCGCGAACTGCGCGACCGCAACTTCATGAAAATCATCTCGCTGGCGCCGGAGGTGCTCTGATGGCGAAGTCGATGCGCATCCGCACCGATGACCAGGTGGTCATCATCGGCGGCAAGGACGCCGGCAAGACGGGTCGCGTCGTTCGCACCGACCCGAAAAAGCGCCGCGTCTACGTCGAGAACCTGAACATCGTCAAGCGCCACGAACGGCCGCGCTCCCAGGGCGACCTGAAAAACGCCCAGGCCGGCGGCATCGTCGAGAAGGAGGGCCCGATCGACGTCTCCAACGTGATGCTGCTCGATCCCAAAGACAACAAACCGACCCGCGTCGGCGTCCGCGTCGACGAGGGCGGCAAACGCGTCCGCTACGCGAAGCGGACCGGGAACGAGGTCGGCTGATGGAGGCGACCGTGGCACCCACTTCCCAGGCCGCGCCGCCGCCGCGCCTGCGCGAGCGCTACGAGCAGGACGTCCTGCCGGCGCTGACCGACAAATTCGGCTACTCGACGCCGATGGAGGCTCCGCGCCTGCTCAAGGTCACCCTCAACATGGGTCTCGGGACCGAGAAACAGGACAAGCGATCCTTCGAAGCCGCCCAGGAACAGCTGGCGACGATCGCGGGCCAGTACCCGAACGTGCGCCGCGCCCGCAAGTCGGTCGCGTCCTTCAAGCTGCGCGAGGGCATGCCGGTCGGCGTCTCGGTGACGCTGCGGCGGGCCCGGATGTGGGAGTTCCTCGACCGCCTGATCTCGATTGCGGTGCCGCGGATCCGCGACTTCCGCGGTCTCAATCCGCGCTCCTTCGACGGCCGCGGCAACTACTCGATGGGCGTCAAAGAGCAGCTGATCTTCCCTGAAATCGACTACGACTCGATCGACGTCGTGCGGGGTCTGGACGTGACGATCACGACTTCCGCTAAAACTGACGTCGAGGCTTTCGAGCTTCTGCTCGGACTTGGGATGCCCTTCGCTCAAGAGGGGCGCCCCGGTCAGGCCGAGCGCGAAGCCAAAGAAAAAGAAGCCGAAGAGGAGCAGCGCAAAGAGGAGGCCCGTCAGAAGGCCGAGGTCGAGCAGGCGGCCCTCGAGCAGCTGAAAGAGGAGAACCCCGAGGCCTACGCCAAGCCGGAAGGCGAGGACGAGGGCGCCGCCGAGAGCGGAGACGAAGAGGCCGGAGAGACGGCCGAGGAGAGTTCGAACGATGGCTAAGACTTCAATGAAGGTCAAGCAGGGCCGTAAGCAGAAGTTCCAGAGTCGCGAGTACAACCGCTGCCGTCGCTGCGGTCGCCCGCGCGCATACTTCCGCAAATTCGGTCTCTGCCGGATCTGCCTGCGCAACGCCGCGCACGAGGGGTACATCCCCGGAATGACCAAGTCGAGCTGGTAGGACGAGAAGCATGCACACCGACCCGATCGCCGATTACCTGACCCGGATTCGCAACGCGATCCGCGCTGGGCACGACGAGGTGGAGATTCCCCTCAACGGCCTCAAGCTGGAGATCTCCCGCATCCTCAAGGAGCAGGGCTACATCAAGGATTTCAGCCGCAAGCCTGCCGCCGTCGGCGAGTCGATCAACGTCGAGCTCAAGTACACCGAGGACCGTCAGTCGGTGATCCTTGGGATCGAACGGATTTCGCGTCCAGGCCGGCGCCGCTACGTAGACCACAAAAACGTCCCCCGGGTGGATGGCGGAACCGGGACCGCGATCGTCAGCACCTCAGCTGGCGTGATGACCGGCCACGAAGCCCGCGCCAAGGGTGTCGGTGGCGAGGTCGTCGCCTACGTCTGGTGAGCAGATGAGCCGCATCGGAAGAAAGCCCGTTCCCGTTCCCGACGCCGTCACGGTGGAGATCGCCCCTGGCAACATCGCCGTCAAAGGGCCGAAGGGGGAGCTGCAGCAGACCCTTTCGCCGGACATGGCGATCGAGCAGAACGATGGTGTCCTCACCATCACCCGCCCCACCAATCGTGGCGAGCACCGGGCGCTGCACGGCCTCACCCGCAGCTTGATCGCGAACATGGTCGAGGGCGTCACCGAGGGCTTCGAGAAGCGGCTCGAGATTCAGGGCGTCGGCTACCGCGCCGCTCTGAAAGGGAAAAAACTGGAGCTCGCGCTCGGCTACTCGCATCCGGTGGCGATCGAGGCGCCGGAGGGGATCGACTTCGAAGTTCCCCAGCCGACCGAAATCATCATCAAAGGCATCGACAAGCAGCTCGTCGGTCAGGTCGCGGCGGACATCCGCAAGCGCCGGCCGCCGGAGCCCTACAAGGGCAAGGGCATCCGCTACAAGGACGAGCAGGTTCTGCGAAAGGTGGGTAAGCGCGCATGACCGTTCTCACCAACCGCCAGCGCCGGCTCAAACGGCGTCGCCGGGTGCGCGCCCGGATCAAAGGCACGGCCGAGCGGCCGCGGCTGTCGGTCTACCGGTCCAACAAGGGCGTCTTCGCCCAGCTCATCGACGACACCAAAGGCCACACCGTGGCCGCCGTCAACTGGATCGAGCCCGACCTGCGCAGCCTCAAGGCCTCCGAGCAGGCGAAAAAAGCCGGCGAACTGCTGGCCGAGCGCGCGAAGGGCGCCGGCGTCGAGACCTGTGTCTTCGACCGGGGTGGCTACCAGTACCACGGCCGCGTCAAGGCGCTGGCCGAAGGAGCGCGAGAGGGGGGCTTGGCCTTCTAAGGCCGTAGTTTCGCTACGGTGGGCCGCTGCTTATGAAGGGAATGGACGCCAAAAACGTGGAGACCGTCAGCCCCCGCGGGCTTGACCTGCAGGAGCGGGTGATCGAGATCAACCGCGTCGCCAAGGTGGTCAAGGGAGGCCGTCGCTTCTCCTTCACCGCGCTCGTCGCCGTCGGCGACGAGGAGGGCGTGGTCGGGATCGGCTACGGCAAGGCCCGCGAGGTCCCGCTGGCGATCCAGAAGGGTGTCGAGGACGCCCGCAAGAACTTGATCCGCGTCCCCAAATACGGGAACACGATCACCCACCGCATCATCGGCCGCTTCGGTGCTGGCCACGTGGTGCTGCGTCCGGCCAGCCCCGGTACCGGCGTCATCGCCGGCGGCGGCGTGCGTGCCGTGCTCGAGCTGGGTGGGGTGCGCGACGTGCTGACCAAGAGCATCGGCACGCAGAACCCGATCAACCTGGTCAAGGCGACGATGGACGGACTGGTTCGTCTGCGTAGGCCTGAGGAGGTTGCGGAGCTTCGTGGATTGACGGTTACCCAGGTTCTGGGTATGGACGGGGGCAACGGGGCCGCGGGTCCTGTCTCCGATACGTCCTCCTCGCCTACCGGCGAGGATCCCGCATCGTCGCCACCCGCGGCAGATGCCGCACCGGCTGACGCTGAGGAGCCGGCCGCTGAGGTTGAGAAACCGGCTGACGAGAAAGCTGGTGAGGCTTCGTGAGCAAGGTGAAGGTTCGGCAGGTTCGCTCTGCTGCGAAGACGAATCCGAATCAGAAAGCGACTTTGAAGGCGCTGAAGCTGGGGCGGATCGGGAAATCGGCGGAGCTCAAAGATTCCGAGCAGCTGCAGGGGCAGCTGCGGGTCGTCTCCCATCTCGTCGAGGTCGATGGTGGCTGAGAAAACCAAAAAAGAGGACTCGCGCGCCGAGGAGATCGGCCTTCACAACCTGAAGCCGAAGCCTGGCTCGAAAAAGCCGCGCAAGCGGATCGGCCGTGGCGAGGGCAGTGGCCTGGGCAAGACCTCGGGTCGCGGCCACAAGGGCGCCGGCTCCCGCTCGGGACGCAAGCGCAAGGCTGGCTACGAGGGTGGGCAGAACCCGATCCACATGCGGATGCGAAAGCTGCGCGGCCCGCACAAAAAGCAGTCGATGCCGTTCGAGAACTTCCGGACCAAGACCCAGCCGGTCAACCTGGCCGACCTCGAGGAGCGCTTCGACAGCGGCGCCGAGGTGACGCCGGAGAGCCTCAAGGAGAAGGGTCTGGCGACCCGCAAGGACCCCGTCAAGGTCCTTGCTCGCGGTGAGATCAAGAAGAAGCTGGAGGTCCATGCACACGCCTTCAGCGCGGCTGCCAAAGAGAAGATCGAGGCTGCCGGCGGTTCCTGTCACACTCTGGAGCCGTAATGCTCAAAACCATTCTCAACGCCTTCAGCGTTGTCGACATTCGCAAGAAGCTTGCGTTTACGGCGGCGATCCTCCTCCTGTACCGGTTCGGTGCCTATATCCCGACGCCTGGTGTCGACGCCGACGCCGTCAAGGAAATCCAGGAGAACTTCGGTGGCTCCGGCGTGCTTGGCTTCCTCAACCTCTTCTCGGGAGGCGGCCTCTCCCGCCTCAGTCTCTTCGCGCTGGGGATCATGCCCTACATCACCGCCTCGATCATCCTGCAGCTGCTGACGGTGGTCGTGCCGTCGCTGGAGCGCTTGCAGAAAGAGGGCGAGGTCGGGCAGCAGAAGATCACCCAGTACACGCGCTACCTGACCGTCGGTCTCGCCTTCGGCCAGTCGATCGGCTACGTCTTCCTCTTCCGCTCCTTCGGCGACCAGGCCGGGACGAGCGTCGTCGGGAACCTCACCTTCCCGAAGCTGATGCTGATCGTGATCTGCCTGACCGCCGGCTGCACCTTGCTGATGTGGATGGGCGAGCTCATCACCCAGCGCGGGATCGGCAACGGCATCTCGCTGATGATCTTCGCCTCGATCGTCTCCGAACTCGTGCCCGGGCTCTCGAAATGGTGGAACAACCCCGATCAGGTCTTCGTCGTGATGATGCCCTTCATCGCCCTCGCGGTGATCGTCGCGATCGTCTTCGTCCAGGAGGGCCAGCGCCGGATCCCGGTCCAGTACGCGAAACGCGTCGTGGGGCGGAAAATGACCTCCGGCGGGTCGACCTACCTGCCGCTGCGGGTCAACATGGCGGGCGTCATCCCGGTCATCTTCGCCGCCTCGATCATGGCCTTCCCGCCGACGATCGGGCAGCTGATCAACACCCCGGCCGCGCTCGACTTCGCCGCCTTCTTCGAACCCAACGGCTGGGCCTACGTGGTCGGCGAGGTCTTCTTCATCATCATCTTCACCTACTTCTACACGGCGGTCACCTTCAACCCGGTCGACCAGGCCGACAACTTGAAGAAGTACGGCGGCTTCATCCCCGGCGTGCGGCCGGGCAGGCCGACCGCGGAGTACCTGGACCGGATCCTCTCCCGCCTCACCTTCCCCGGCGCGTTGTACCTGGGGGCGGTGGCGGCGCTGCCGACGATCCTGATCAGCCAGACGGCCGCCAACTTCTACTTCGGCGGCACCTCGATCCTGATCGTCGTCGGCGTCGCGCTGGACACGGTCAAGCAGCTCGAGGCGCAGCTGATGATGCGCAATTACGAGGGCTTCCTCAAATAGGCCTGAGGACGCTGCAAACCTGCGCATCTCGGGGTCTTCGGTCGTCCTCCTCGGGTCACGCACTAAAGTGCGCTCCCCTCGTCGGACTCCCTGCATCCCCCGACCTGCTTGGTTTTCGCGCCCTCAGGAAGGAATCCAATGGCTGAGCTGAATCTTGTACTTCTAGGCCCCCCCGGATCAGGGAAGGGGACCCAGGGAGAGCGTCTCAACGAAGACCTGCGGTTGCCCTACTACGCGACCGGGGACATCCTCCGCGGCGCCGTCCGCGACGAGACCGAGCTGGGGCGAACCGCGAAGGAGTACATGGACCGCGGCGATCTCGTGCCAGACGAGGTGATCGTCGGCGTGATCGCCGAGCGGATCGACTCCAGCGAGGCCCTCGACGGCTTCATCCTCGACGGCTTCCCGCGGACCACCCCGCAGGCGGAGGCGCTCGACACCAAGCTCAAGGAGCTGGGGCGCGCGGTGACCGCGGTCCTGCTGATTGACGTCTCCGATGACGAGGTCGTGCGGCGCCTCGGCGGCCGGCGCACCTGCGAGGCCAACGGCCACGTCTTCCACGTCGAGTTCGAACCGCCCAAAGAGGAGGGCGTCTGCGACATCGACGGCTCGGAGCTGATCGTTCGTGACGACGACAAGCCCGAGGTGATCCGCAAGCGGCTCGAGACCTACCACGAGAAGACCGAGCCGCTCGTCTCCTACTACGACAGCCGCAGCGTGCTGCGCCGGATCGGCGGCGAGGCCGCCCCGGAAGAGGTGGCAGAGCAGATCCGCCGCACCCTGGCGACGCTGCGGATGGAGCAGGACGAGACCGTCTGAGCCGTGCTGGCGGCCCGCCGCCGGAGACCATTAGCGTGTACCGGATGATCATCAAAAAGACCCCGGAGCAGGTGGACAAGATGGCTGCCTCGGGCGAGGTTCTGGTTCGCTGCCTGAAGATGCTGGCTTCGAAGGCACGGGCCGGGGTCACGACCGGCGAGCTCGATGCTGCGGCGGAGAAGTTCATCCGCTCCCAGGGGGCGACGCCGGCCTTCAAGGGCTATCGCGGCTTCCCCGGGTCGATCTGCGCCTCGCCCAACTCGATGGTCGTCCACGGGATCCCCGGCTCATACGAGCTGAAGCGGGGGGACGTGATCTCGATCGACGTCGGCGTGGTCAAGGACGGCTGGGTCTCCGACGCGGCGATGACGCTGCCGATCGGTCAGGTCAGCCCGGGCGCGGAAAAGCTGCTCGACGTGACCAAGGCCTCGCTCTTCGCCGGGGTCGAGCAGATGCGGCCCGGCAACCACCTCGGCGACGTCTCCTCGGCGATCCAGCGGGCCGTCGAGGGCGAGGGCCTCTCGATCATCCGCACCCTCGTCGGCCATGGCATCGGCCGCGACATGCACGAGGAACCGCAGGTGCCGAACTTCGGCGACCCCGGCAAGGGCCCGCTGCTCGAGGAGGGGATGGTGCTGGCGATCGAGCCGATGGTCAACGTCGGCGGCCCCCTGGTCCGGATGGGCGACGACGGCTGGTCGGTCTACTCCGAAGACGACTCGTTGGCCGCCCACTTCGAGTTCACGGTCGCGGTGACGCCAAGCGGCCCGCGGATCCTCACCCCCTGGCACGAAGCCGACTAGCCGCGATCGCTTTTTTCGGGGTTATGCCCGAAGAAAACTTGACCAATGAGTTCTGTCCCGGTACACCTTGGGTATGGGCACGGGTATTTCGGCGGCAAGGCGGAGGCTGTACCTGGTAGGTCTGGTGTGGATGGCGCTCGTGTGCGCAGGGGTCGCTTGGGTGTCTGCAGCGCAGGCGCAAATCGCCTTCAGAGCCGGCACCTACCCCGCCACACTGCACGCCTCCTCGGCCCTCGGAAACGAAGTCCTCAAAACCGAAGCCGGCACGGTCGAATGCTCCGGCAGCCACCACGACGAACTCAGCGAA